>Ga0105048_10005439_pt1 | contig 20592 bp, 18 predicted proteins | sample MAT05_FD_78382 | JGI IMG/M metagenome (GOLD analysis project Ga0105048, IMG submission 78382) | Freshwater microbial communities from Lake Fryxell liftoff mats and glacier meltwater in Antarctica - MAT-05 | ecosystem: Environmental > Aquatic > Freshwater > Ice > Liftoff microbial mat | place...
GGACGTGCAGCCAGCTTTGGGCATGCTTGTCGGTCAGTCGCAGGAGCGTGCCCACGACCTGGCTGAACATCGGCCCCAGGTCCGCACCCGGGTCCTTGGGGTCGTGGACCTTCGCGCCCAGACGCGTCTGGCAGACCGCGAAGCCGCCCGTGATGGCGGTCGTGGTCATCCAGATGTCGATGCCGAACTTGCTGACATCGGGGGTCCAGTCATCCTGGGCCAGGTAGTGTCGGATGAGGTCGCCCGAGACGCCGAAGTCGCCGCCGATGGGCTGACGGATACGCAGCCCGTAGAGCGACCGGGTGAAGGGGTACGTGACCGTGTTGGTGATGGTGCCGTCCCACTTGTAGCGGCTGTAGAGCGGCGCCACGAAGTCGAAGCCGCCCTTCAGGATGGGCCCTGCCAGCAGCTCCACCCACTCCGGCACGATGGAACGGAGGTCCGAGTCGACCACGACGAGCGCCTCGACACCCAGCGCGTCCGCGACCGCGAAGATGGTCCGCAACGCGGCACCCTTGCCGCCGACGCCCTCGATCTCGGGGTACGTGAGGCTCAGGCGCTGCAGCTTGTTGCGCGGCCGGACCAGCAGGATCCGCTCCACGTAGTCGGGCGGCTCCGTATCCACGACCACGCGGCCGGTGCCATCAGGTGAGCCCGCGTCCGCGTTGACGAGCACCGGACGCAGGTCCGGGAAGTACTGGACCAGGCCAGCCTGCGCGGCGCGTACCACGTGGCCGATGGTCGCCGCGTTCCGGTAGCTCGGGATGCCGACCATGATGTCGGCACTGCCAAGCTGCTCCACCGCCTGCCGAAGCGCCGGTGGCAATCGCTGATCGGGCATCGAGACCACCATACCCGAAGACCCAGCGGGGCGGCCGTGCAGCGCGCCAGTGCGGCGCGCATCGGCGCGCTATCGTCGGTGGTTACCCCCATCCACCGATGACCTGACCGGCGGAGGCTGCTGCAACGAGGAAGCAGGTGCCCGCTCGCGCTGGGATGATGGCGTTGTCAACAGCCGATCGACCCACCAGAAGAGCACCTGACGGATCCGATCATCGCACAGCCTCGACCGGCTGGGAACAGCCTTCGATGACGACCGGCTGGTGCCCGATGCCGGCGCTTCGTGCTGCCGGCCACCCTGGCTCACCACCTCGGTCTCGGATAGCTCATGGATGAGCATCTCGAGGCCGACCATCGCCGGCATGCCAAGGTGGAGAACGCCATCCGCGACCTCAAGGAGGGCGTGGGCCTGAACCACATGCAATCGGGCAGGGTCGCGGCCAACGGCGCCTGGCTGGCGGTCCAGGTGATGGCCCACGACGTGGCGCGCTGGACCGCACGCATCGGTCTCGGCGAGGGCATCGTGACCACGCGCACGATCAGACGGCGGCTGTTCGGGCTCCCCGGTCGGCTGGCCCGCTCCGCCCGCCGGGTCACGCTCCACCTTGCCAGCACGCTGGCCCTGGGCTACGGGCTTCGGTCAGGCCCTCGCGAGGTTCCGGGCGATCCAGCTCCAGCCTGAGGACCCGCTCGCCGGCCTGCCGCTCCGGGACCTGGCCGCGGCATGTGCGGGACCCGGTAAGTGGCTCCCGACACGACCCATCCGTGCTCCCCTGCGACCGCTCGAAGGCCGCCATCGCGCCAGCCGAGCGTCGGGACCGGCCGGTCAAGTCGGCCAGATGCGCGCTCCGGCCTCAGCGGCCCAGGTGGGTTCGGGATCAGGGGAGGCACGTCCAATTCTCGTGTCCGGGGTTCTGAAGCGCGACGCGCGGCCGGATCGGCCCTGCAACAATTCGTCAGACTGAGCGTCACCCACCGACGTCGCGCAGAAACGGCGGCGTGATATGACTGGCGACGGGGCAGTCCACCGTAGTCGCCGCATTGAAGGAGAGGTCGAACGCCGTGGTATCCCGCATTTCCGCGATTCTCTTGGTGATTGCGACAGGACTCGCACTGGCACCACCGCAGGGATCGATGGCCCAGGAACCGAGCGATCATGAACTCGCCTACGCCATAGGCTTTCGGGCTGACTACGGCCTCGACGATGGAATGGCTCTTGTGCGCAGCACCTTCCAGAATCCCGAGGCATATCCGGACAACGAGTGGGGCCTCCCGCTGTCTAGGGTCGAGGCAGAAGACCTGAGGGATCGGACATGGCTCCGGCGTCTGAGCCAGCCAGCTGTGGACTATGCATGGAGAGCCTGAGTTCGGTGGCCTCTGGTTCAATCAGCAGGCCCAAGGCATCGCGTCTTTTCGGTTCACCGGGCACTTGGCGGAGCACCGTGCGCAGCTTCGCGAGCGCCTGCCGGACGGGCAAGCGTGGAAAGTTCTGTCGGCTGACTTCACGATGACCGAACTCCACGACCTGCAGGACGAGATTACCAAAGACTTTCCGGTCCTCGTCGAACAGGACATCCCCCTAAACGGAATCGGCGCCAGTGGTCGGCTCAATAGAGTCGTGGTTGACCTCGTCCAGCCCTCGCAAGGCACCGAACATGCGCTTCAACAGCGATACGGGGCCGCGGTAGTCACGGAAGTCCGCGGCCCGACACAGAATGACGCGTGCAATAGTCGGTCGGATTGTCGTCCGCTCAAAGGGGGCCTCAAGATCCATGTCATCGGGGGAGGCTCCTCCGACAACTGCTCATCGGCGTTCGTCGCCAAAGAGGGGTCAACGTGGATGCTGGTGACTGCAGGGCACTGCGTACAGCAAACCAGCGGCTTGAGCGGTGCTTGGGAGGATGACATCGGCAAGATCGGCGATGCCGAAAATGACACCCTGCCCGCCCCTGGTTCTTTGGGGAATCCCGTCCGGGCAAACGCCGACCTCGGATGGATCAGAGTGAAGAGCGGAGTCGATACGACACCCGCAAACCAGTTCTACAGGCAGGGCCACAACTACGTCCAATCCTATTCATCGACCGCGTCCGACGGCGATCAACAGGAGGGCGATGCGGTGTGCCGAAGCGGCTACCGACTCGGCTGGATCTGCGGGTTGATTGTCAGTAGGAACACCAACAAGCCCAATAACGCAGGCCACATGGTTTACCATGTCTGGGTCATGAACAAGGATGGCGAGGGCGGTGAAAGCGGCGCCATCTTCCTCTATCGGTACTATAACGGCGGCAGCGGAAGCTGGGTCGAGATCCCGGCGGGCGTCCATGTGCATTCGACGGCTGACACCTGTGTCGACCCTGATTGTCGCTCGTGGTACAGCACCGTCGACTCCCTGGAGTCGAAATCCGATCTTCAGGTATGCACGACGAGTGGGTGCTGAGATGGGTTCGCTTGCAGCTATCGGTCGGATGGTGATGGCCGTCGTATTGGTTGCGTCGACCCTTACGCTCACCGCTGCGGCGGTGAGCGATCCGGCCCGTGCAGAGTGCAGCGGAGATGCCAATGCATGGCCCGCATTCACCGAGGTCGCACCGAGCGCAAAGCGCATCTTCGTGGGTACGGTCACCGAAGGCCTGGGTCGCGGCCTGCGATGGTTCGGGTGGTACCGGGTGCGGGTGGATGAGACACTTCGTGGACCACAGAGTGATACGAGGGACATCTACTTCATCATCTCGGGCCTGCCGCCCACCGGATCCAAGGCGTGCCGCCAGAACCGCTATCTTGAGGCACGAGTGGGAGATGTCATCGCGTTCGCGTTCGGTGGCCGGATCGCCGGGGTCCGCGGCTCGATACGTACGGCCGCGTGGCTCGAGACACGACCGAGCCCTTACAATCCTGGCATCGAGCGGCTCTCGCTCGCACAGGTCCGCAAGGCTGCACTCGAGCTGCCTGATACAGCCACGGCGCCGTCCGACACCCCGTCCGCGAGCAGTGACACAACTTTCGCCGACCTACGATCCGTCGGTATCGTAGTGGTGATCGGCGCGGCGGTCATCGCGTGGTTACGCATACACGTCACATCGTCGCACGAATAGCGGGACAGCACGGGGCTCGGTCAGGCTCCCACCGAAGCCGACGACATCCACGCCGCGGACCAGCCGTCCGGGCCTATCCGAGATGGGACGCCGTATCACCGGGCGAACGACCATGAGCGCATTGACCAGGTAGGTTGGAACATACTGTCTGATGCCGGAGCCGAAGCGGACGGTCCGCAGGTGGTCGACGGTCCGGACATGGACGAGGCCGATGGCCGGCCGCAGGGACGGCAGCCGGCGCAGCAGCGTCCGCTCGGTGACCAGGCGCTCATCGGGCACGGCGCTGGTCTCGCTGTGGACGCGGCCGTTGACCTCCGCGCACCAGCCGGTCGCGGCCGTGTTCGCCGGTCCCTCCACACCCGTCGACGCGCGGCCGCCGGGGACGCCCGCAGCCTTACCGACGCGAGGCGACCCGGGTGACACTCCGCCATTCGGGGGTCCGGTCACCCGGGATGTAGCGGCCGTTGGCGGTCTTCAGGATGGCGCCCCGCAGGCCGACGCTCTGCCACGAGGCGACCCAGCCGTCGACGGGCGGTCGACAGAACACCGAGACACGCACGAGGGGACCTTGGTCGATGACGCTCTCCAGCAGGCGCTTCCGCTCCAGGAGGGGCACGTCCAGCAGCGACTGGCCGTCGATACGGAGCAGGTCGAAGGCCACGAACGCCTCATCCGTCAGCTCGTCATCCGCCGGCCGCCTGATATCGACACCAGGCTCGCGCGACAGGAGCGTGTCCATGACCGACATCCGCGCCTGGGTGATGATCGCCGCACCCGCGCCGCCACGCGTCGCCTGGTCGGTCAGGATGCCGTCCAGGATCGCATCGTCCGCCAGCAGCGCGGCGCCGATGGCGGCACTCAGGACCGGCTCATCGGGGGCCAGGTCCAGGCCCAGGGCGTCGATCATGCGCACCGTCGGCGGGTCACCCGAGCCACCCGCCGCGATGTGTACCAGCACCCGCGTACCGCTCCAGAGCGGCTCCACGATGGGTTCCTTGACTGTGACCGGCAGCCGCGTCACGAGCGGCACCTGGGGACGCCAGTCGAGTGGGTCGGCGGGGACGACGCGCGGCGCCATCAGGGGATCTCGGCGTTGTTGCCCATCCAACGCCACGCGGACCCGATCATCTCCTCCAGCGAGCCACGCCGGGGCGTCCAGCCGAGCACGTCCCGGGCACGATCGGTGGCCGCGACCAGGGACGGTGGGTCGCCCGCGCGTCGTGGGCCGAACGAATGGGCGATGGGCCGGCCGACGACCGCCTCCGCACCAACCAGCACCTCGCGCACGCTGAAGCCCGAGTTGGAACCCAGGTTGCAGGCCTCGTGCGCGCCAGGCGCAGCGGTGCCCGTCCAGTCCAGCGCCAGGATGTGGGCGTCCGCGAGGTCCTGCACATGGATGTAGTCCCGGATGGGCGTCCCGTCGGGGGTCGGGTAGTCCTCGCCGTAGAGCGTCACCGGTGCACCGCTTGCGGCCGCCCGTAGGAGGTTCGGGATGAGATGCGTCTCGGGGTCATGCCGCTCGCCGAACTGCTCGCTGGCGCCCGCGACGTTGAAATAGCGCAGCGCCACCGAGCGCAGGCCGTACACGCCGTACCAGCGCATGGCGCCCTCGAAGGCCAGTTTGGACGCACCATACGGATTGACCGGTCGCATGGCGTCCGACTCCCGGATCGGCACCCGCTCCGGCCCGCCATACACCGCGGCAGTGGACGAGAACACGATGCGATCGATGCCCGACGCTCGGAGCGTGTCCAGGAGCGTGATACCGCCCACCACGTTCTCGCGGTAGTACAGCCCCGGATCCGTCATCGACTGGCCGACCAGCGATCGTGCCGCGCAATGGAGCACCGCCTCGATGCCCCGCTCTCGCACCGTTCGGCCGACCAGATCGCCGTCGCCGACGCTGCCCTCCACGAGCGTCGCGCCATCGCTGACACCCCACCGATGCCCCGTGATCAGGGTATCCAGCACGGTCACCTCGTGCCCGGCCGCGACCAGCCGCTCCACCGAGACGCTGCCGACATACCCGGCGCCGCCGGTGACCAGCACGCGCATCTCAGCGACCCCGGATCCGGCGTAGCCAGCTGGAACCCGTGCTGGCCACGGTCGGGGTCGTGACCGGCGCCTGCTCGCCCACGGCCTTGCTGACCGGCGCCCGCGCGCCCGGGGCAGGCTTGCCGGGTGCCGCCGCGCCCGGGGCAGGCTTGCCGGGCGCCGCGGCGATCGCCGGCAGTGTCTCGCCCCGGTAGGTCAGCACTTCCGCCATGCGTGCCTCCATGCGTCGCGCCATGTCGTTCTCGGGATCGATGATGAGGGCGCGCGCCGCCAGCGCATAGGCGTCCCGGTCCTCACCCCGTGCCAGCGCACAGCGGGCCAGCCCCACGACGGCGATGGCGTTGTTGGGATCCTGGTCGGCCACCCGTTGGTAGGTCGCCTGTGCCTGGTCGACCATATCCACGGTCAGTAGTCGGTCGGCCTGGAGCAGCAGCTCGATCATCGGACGGAACGCTACAGGAAGCCGCGGCGGACCGGTTCAGGCACCGGTCGCCGCGTCCAGCAACCAGCGACGGACATCCGACAGGAGCACATCCGGTCGGTTGCGCCGCGGATCGTTGACGACCGACTCCAGCAGCCGTTCCAGCATCGCGCCCACCCACGGCCCGGGCGGCCGGTCCACCGCCGCCAGCAGGTCGTCGCCATCGACGCACAGCTCCGCGACGGTCATGGGTGCCCCCGACTCCCGTTGCGCAGCGAGACGGTCGCGCAGCTCGGGCAGCGCATCGACCTCGGGGTCCTGGCCGCTGCCCACGTTGTCCGCCTGGCGCAGGCGCAGCAGGTCGTCGATGTAGGCGCTCCCCACGCGCCGCAGGAAGCGCCGCACGGCGGCATCGGTCCACGTCGGCCGGTACTGGAACATGTGCTCGCGGATGAGGGTCGCCACGTCAGTGGTGGTGGCGGCGGACCAGCGCAGCCGGCGCAGGACGACGGTGGCCATCCGGGCGCCCTCCTCCGCATGACCGATGAAGTGGCCGTGGGCGGCGGTCGCGGGCTTGCCGACGTCATGGAGCAGCGCCGCGAGGATGAGTCGCTCCGAGGTCCCGGGCATCGCGGCCGCGGCATCCACGGTGGCCATGCAATGGTCGAACAGGTCGTGGCCCGGGATCTTGGACTGTGCCACCCCATGCTGGAGAGTGACCTCCGGCAGCACCACGGCCAGCGATCCGATGTCATCCAGGATCCGCAGCGCCGCGGACGGCACCCCTTCCTGGAGCATGCGTCGCAGCTCGCCATGGATGCGTTCCGAGGACAACCATCGCGCGTCCGCGCCGTGGGCGCGCATGGCCTCCAGGGTGCGTGGCTCGATGACGAAGCCCAGGGTGCTGGCGAACCTCGCGCCGCGCAACAGGCGCAGGGCGTCCTCGGCGAAGCGGGCGTCAGCGTCGCCAACGGAGCGCAGCAGCCCGGCAGCCAGGTCCCGCGCCCCGCCCGTCGGATCCAGGAGAGCCGGCTGCGTGGCAGTCGGGGACCCAGCCGGCCTGCCCCATGCGAGGGCATTGACGGTGAAGTCGCGGCGCTGGAGATCCTCGACCACATCGCTCGTCCAGCTGACCGTGTCCGGGCGTCGATGGTCGCGGTAGGTGTGGTCGCGCCGGAAGGTCGTCACCTCAGTGCCGTCGATATCGACGGTGCCGAACGTACCCCGCAGGTGGCCGGCCGGGAACAGATCAAGGATCTGCTCTGGACGCGCGTCCGTGGCGAGGTCGATGTCGTGACCCGGCCGCCCGAGCAGCGCGTCCCGGATACCACCCCCGACGGCGTATGCCGCGTGACCGTGGTCCCAGAGGCGCTCCAGGATGGCGTGCGCTGCCTGCGGGATGGCGGCCGGGATCGACTCCACGCCAACGAACACGGTCCCAGCCTCTGCGCTCAGCCCACCGACAGGAACAGGTAGTCCCGCCATGCCTCGTTCCGGGGGTCGATCAGGTATGGCGTGAACAGCGAGTAGACGTCGCAGCGCGGCTCGTGCGGCTGGCGGAGCAGGCGCATGCGGGCCTCGTCCAGGGTCTTGCCGCCCTTGCGATGGTTGCAGCCCTTGCATGCCGCCACAAGGTTGTCCCAGCTGTGAGCGCCGCCTCGATGACGCGGACTGATGTGGTCGAGGGTCAGCTCAACGCCTTGTCTGCCGCAGTACTGGCAGGTGTGGTGGTCGCGCGCGAAGATCTCGCGGCGGGAGAGTCGGACGCGCGGCCGGGGTCGTCGGATATGGTGCTGGAGCCGGATGACGCTGGGGGCCCGGTAGGAAACGCGGACCGTGGTCACCTCATGGTGGTCGTACTGGATCACCTCGGCCTTCTCCCCGAAGACGAGGCGGAACGCCCTCCGGACGTCGCAGACGTTGAGGGGTTCGTAATCCGCGTTCAGCAGTAGTACGACGCTATCCACGCACTCCCTGGGAGCGGTCGGGACTCGACCACGCACCGACAGCATCGTATCCCAAGGATCTCTCGGGGTCGCCGGCGAGTACGGCCACGGCGACCCATTGGTCCGGGGTGTTGCTGACCCGGTTCCGATGCCGACATGCCCCCGGACCACAGCAGACCGGACTCAGGGGGGTGACCTCCGGGGGAATGCGCCATGGTCCGTTCGGAGCGTACGGTGGGCGCGTGGTCGGGATCATGCCGACCGGTCTCATCCGCCGCTTCCCTGACACCGTGGAGACGCAACCGTGGACTGGCGCTTCTGCCCGCACTGCGAGACGCAACTGGACGCCGAGACGTTCATCTGCCCCGCTTGCAGGTGGGATCCGCTCTCGACGCCACAAACCGAGGAGAGGGGGCCTGAGCTCTCGCTGATGGAGCGCTATCGCGGCACGCAGTACGACCCGGGCAACTGGGCCGGCGCCGCAGCCAGCGCGACCATGACTCCCCCGGTGAGCAAGACAGCCCATCGGGTGCGGACGATCGTCGCGGTCGCCATCATCGCCATCATCGGCGCGTACGGCTCGATGCTCGTGTATACCGACATGCAGTCGCACCAGGACCAGCCAGCTTCGGCACTCCACCGCTGAGCTGCCCCTGATCGTCAGGGGAGGGCATGATCGCGGGTGGCCACGAGGCCCAGTCGCTTGACGCATGCCGTTGTCACGGGCTGCTTGGGCGGCCCGCCATCCGAGATGTTGACCTGAACGCACGACCCATACCTGGCTCCGTGGCCGATGATGACTTGCCCGGGACACGATAGCGGCGGCCCGGACGCGCTGCGTCCGGGCCGCCGACTGGGACGTGACGTCGGGGCAGACGTCACGTGGGGATGAGCGAGGAACGTGGCCGGAGCTGGGCTCCGACCCCTCAGGCGTGTGTCAGGGGACGCGAACCCGGAAGTCGTCCAGGGAGATGGTCAACGGGCCGTTGCTGATGGCAGTGCCCAGATAGCTCCGGATGCCGACACTGCCGGAGTTCTGGAGGGCGGCCGTGTTGTCGGAGCCGGTGACGGTCCAGTCGGCCGGTTCGGTGCCCGCGGCGTCCCACACCCGGAAGCTCAGGTCCGTACCGACCACCCGCAGCCGGAAGCTGATGCGGCTCCCGGCCGTGATGGTCAGGGGGCCCGGCACAGCGACCTCGCTGCCGATATTGGACTCGACGTTGTTGACCGCCTTCTTGAGCTGGACGTGGATCCGGCCCGTGGTCGCGACGCGGATGGCCGCCCGATACGCGCTGTTGCCGTTGGCGCGTGCCAGCACGTAGGCATAGGCATTGGTGGCCGTGGGCACACGGTCGAACGACACGCTGCCGACGATGGCCACGTCGGGTGTGGCGCTGACGCTGGTACGTGCCTCGCGGGTCGTGCCGGCGGCCGCCGTGATGCGTGCCGCGGAGCCGCTCACAGAGAAGTCCGCGGCGGTACCCGTGAGGGTCCATGCGCCACCCTGGTCGACGCTGCCCCAAGTGCCGGCAAGGGTCCGGTCGAAGTCATCCGAAAGGATGATGTCGCCCGGCTGGGGTGCCACGGGAGGCGTCCCCACCTCCACGTTGAGGGCCATCGCCGAGGTGTTGTCGTCGGTCTTGATCTGTACTGCACTGACCTGCTGGCCGACGTCGACGCCCGTGATGTCCAGCCTCCAGGTGCCGCCGCTCGCGACCGTGGCGTCACCCAGGAATTCGGCCGGCAGGCCCTGCACGCCAGCTGCCCGGTTGGCCCGGTAGACCTCCACGAGCGCGCCGCTGATGCCCGTGCCGCTCACCCGGGCGGTGGTCGCGGAGGTGATGACCGGAGCCGGCACCAGGGTGTTGGCCCCAGAGGTGGTGCTGCCAGAGGTGGGCGTCAGGAAGATGGCCGGACCGTTGGTGTTGGTCACGATGTTGCGGCTGATGCGCACGTTGTAGACGTTGTCCTGGGTCAGCCCGATGCCACCCAGCGCGGCATTCCGGATGGTGTTGCCGGAGATGACCTCGTACTTGGCCCCCCAGCGGAGCTTGATGCCCCAGCCGGTCAGCGGTGCAGCATCGCCATTGGGTGCCACGCCGATGATGTTGCCCCGGACCACGTTGCCCGTCGCGTTGGGCGCCATGACCTGGATTCCGTCGTACGTCGCGGCCACGTAGTTGCGCAGGATGTCGTTGTCGAACGCGCCGTCGTAGACATTGATGGCCTGGCCGTTGTCCGCGGACGAGAAGTTGAGGCCCGAGCGGTAACTGGGGTCGTAGCTGCCGTCCATCCGGAAGCCGACCCAGTTGCCGATGGCGCTGTTGTCGCGCAGCTGGTAGGTGGGGGTGGTATCCACGCGCGGCGGCAGGGCCTGGTCCCAGCCGTGGGAGTACTCGATGCCCTGGAGGGACGTGGGTCCGATGACGTTGCGCTCGTACTGGCCATCGCCACCGATGAGGCCGTACTTGGGACCGAAGTTGTGGTCGACACCCGAGGCGCAGGTGGCCCGGGCACCGGTGGGCGAGATGCACAGCACGTTGTTCTGCACCACGTTGTAGTTGGTGCCCGCTCCGTAGATCTCGATGGCGTGGGTGTAGTTGCCGATGACGTTGCGGTTGGCCAGGGTCGGGGTGCCGATGTTGTTGTGGTTGGACCCCGTGTTGAGGGTCACACCGTAATTCTGGCCGCCCGAGTTGGCGCCGGTGCGGGTGAAGCCGATCCAGTTGCCGATGATGCGGTTGTCGCGGGCATTCAGGCCATCGAGCAGGACACCCCGGTAGAGGTTGTTCATGACCAGGCCGCGGACGGTATTGCCGGCGCTCGTGATGTACAGGCCGACCTCGCGGGCACTGCCGCCGTTGCCGCGGATCTCCACGCCCGGGACCGCATTGGAGCCGTTCTCGGCGGTGTTGACCGAGGCGCCCGGCTGGCTGTAGCCGTCGATGGTCAGGGTCCCGGCGCGTGACGTGATGTACGGCAGGCGGCTGGTGAGCTGGATGGTCACGGGCGCCGCGCCGCTGAGGTTGAACTCGATGCGGTCGTCACCCTTGAGGTAGTCCGTTTCGCCGATCGCAGCCCGCAGCGTGCATCGACCCTGGGTGTCGGCGCAGACGCCGTCGCCCCGGAGTGCGTCAGCGGTGTCCGCGGTGCTGGTGACCGTGAAGGTCAGGCCGACGATGTCGCTGGTGGCCGCGCTCCGCGTGGTGCCCGGACGCGCAGCCTTGCCCGCGGCGCCCTTGCCGCTGCCGCTGGCGTCGTCACCGTTCGCGGGTGCCTCGGATGCGGCCGGGTCGGGGGCCGGTGCATCGGTCGCGGCCGGCTCGTCCGTGGGGTCTGGCTCGGGCGCGGGCGCGTCCGTGGCCGCCGGCGCGTCCGTGGCCGCGGGCTCCTTGACGGGCTCCTTGGTGGGCTCGGCCCTGGTTGTAGTGGTGGGCTTCGTGACGCTCGGCTTGTTGGGCTTCACCACGGGCTTGATGGGCGTTGCTGCGGACGATCCTGCGGCCTTGCCGGTGGTGGCAAGGGTCGCCTGCAGGTCGACGATGTCCGAGCACCCGTCGTCGTTGGGGTCGGTGGCGGGCTTGGCGTCGCAGATGCGGCCGGTTGCGCGCGCCTGGGTCCACGCCGCGCGGGCGTAGTCCTGGTCGCGCTTGGAGATCTTGCGGGTGCCCACGAGGCTCTTGAGGCCCCGGGCGGTGCGCAGCGGGGTGACCCGTCCGGCGGCCGCCGGCACGCCGAACCGGGCGCTGCCCGTGCCCGTGCCGTAGACCTTGATCCCTCGGCGCGTGCCCGCCTTGCGGGACGCATCGCTGACGCCCAGGGTGCGGGATGCGGCTGTGCCGGCGCCAGCCATGACGCGGCGTCCCGTGCTGTCAGCCAGGGAGTCGATGGTGACCTTGATGCCGATACGGCCCGACTTGCGCGGCAGCAGCACGACATCCAGGTAGGTGCGTCCCTTGATGGCCTTGAGGCCATAGGCGCCGTATGCATAGCCACCCGTGACGGCCACGGGCATCATGCTGGTGGCGCCCTTTGCGACTGCCACGCCGACGACCTCGGCCGCCTTGGTCGACACCAGGACGCGGCCATCCACGGCCGCGATATTCCCCGGCATGCTGATGCGCGCAGCCGTGAGCTTGCCACGGGTCACCGACCCGGGCAGCGTGATGACGACCTTGCCTGAGGCCGCATCGGTGGGCGGCGGGGCCGCGGAGCCGATCGCGCCGAGCGCGAGCGACAACAGGACCGAGAGCATGAGGGTCCGGCGCATGGTGCTACCTGGGTACGAGGTGATGGACGGTCCGCGCTGACGCGTGCCTGGGACGCAGGTGCCCGGTACCTGCGACACGAACCTCGCGGACCACCAGATGCTCTCCCGAACTGGTACTTCCGTCAAGGGCTGCACAGGACCATCGGTGGCAACTCGGTGACAGCCAGCACCGCGGATGCGCTCGATGAGCGTGGTACCGGTACTGGGCAGGGCGCGTGAGGCCTCACAGCGGCCGGGCGTCTGCGGCACGATGTGCGGGCGACCCGGTCATTCGACGGCCCGCCTTCGACATACCGGTGATGCCGTCGTGGCCTGAAGTCCGACCGAGCGACTCCACCGAACCCGGGGCACCTCACGGGACTCCACGGAACCCAGGGCGCCTCAATGTGGTCCATGACACGGGTATCGCGATCGATGACCGGGACACCGCGGTCAGTGCGATACCGTCAAAGCGCGCCTACCGTCGGGCGCTGTCCGCTATCGTGCGTCGCTTGCGGAGGCGGACGTGGCAGTGGGTGCCGCTCGTGGTTGTATCGGGGGAACCCTCGACCGAGGCCTAGCGCCGGTCGTGGTGCCGCTCGGATGGACGTGCTCGGCGACCGTCTACAGGTGACCCGATCGTGAGGAGCAGCAGTGGCAACAAGCAGCCGGACATCGCTCGACTCCCTCGACGTCGTCCCTGTCGCCCCCATCGTGGGACGCGCCCGACCCATGGTCGCGAGCCCGCTCGACGGCCGGTATGGCGCGATGGACCCGGGCAGGCTCGCGCCGCTCGTAGACCGGCTGCTGGCCATGACCCCGGTGGGCGACGTGGACCTGGTGCTGGGCATCCCGGAGGGCGGCATCATCCCCGCCTACGCCTACGCGGCCGCCGCGGGACTGCCACTCGCGCTCGCGTCCATCTGGCGCCCAGACCTGCCGGGTGTCCTCACCTTCCAGGAGGAGCACGACGGGGCTCTTGCGCCCAAGCACATCTTTGGCATCCCGCCTGGGTCTCGGGTGCTGATCGTGGAAGACGAGGTGACCACGGGCCGGACCGTCATCAACTGCGTGCGTGCACTTCGTGACGCCGGCATCGAGTGCCACCGAGTGGCGACCCTCCTGTCCATCGGCGATGGCATGCTCATGGCACGCCTGGGCGCCGAGGGCATCCAGCTGGATGTGGCGCACACCATCGATCCGGGAGCGCGCCGGGTCGCCATCGGATGACACGCGGTGGTGTCACGTTCCTGTCTATCGATGGCTTCCATAGCGCCGTGCTGCGTCCGATCATGGACGCCATCGACGACCGACTGCCGGTGCGACTGGTCGCCGACGTCCCATCGGCCCTACCGTTCGAGGCCCCGGTCATCGTGGTCCCGTCGCATCGCCAGCTGGAGCGCCTGCGCCGCCGATCCCCCGACAGCTGGCTGGTGAATGTGCGTCACGGCCTGGTCGCCAAGGGCGGCCTGGACAAGCTCAAGGACCGGCCGTCGGCCCGTCGCTTCGATGCCGTCTGCTTTGGTGACCTGGCGTCCGAGGAGCGCTACCGGGTCCACGGCGCAGCGCCCCAGGAGGCCTGGCAGACCGGCTACTCCCAGATGGACCCGCTGTTTCGACGTGATGCACGGCCCGAGCTGGGGTTCCCGCCGGGGCTGCCGGTGGTCCTCTACGCGCCCACCTGGAACCCCGGTCTGAGTTCCGCAGGCCTGCTCGGCGGACGTGTCATGGACCTGGTATCGGGCGGCATGCGAGACGTGGGTCTGGTCATCAAGCCGCATCCGACCATCCCCCGCTGGCAGCCCGACTGGTGGGCGGCGTGGCAGGCCCTCTCAGTGGCTGACCCACTGGTGCATCTGGCCGATCCGCTCGAGGACATCACGCCGCTGATGCTGGCCAGCGACGTGCTGCTGTCGGACGCATCGAGCACCATCTTCGAGTTCCTGGCTCTGGACCGGCCCATCGTCGTGGTCACCAACCCGGCAGCAACGTCCGATCCGGACTATGACCCCGCCGACCTGCCCTGGTCCTGGCGCGATGTGGCTGACGATGTCACGGACATCGCTGGACTGCCGGCCACCATTCGCGGCGCTATCGCCCATCCGGAGGCGCGGTCCGACCGGCGCCGGGTGTACCGGGATCGACTGTTCGGGCCATTCCAGGATGGCCGTAACGCGGAGCGCATCGCGGATCGGCTGGTGGATCTCGTAAAGCGTATCGAGTTGGGCAGCGCTCCACCCGCCCTCCGGTTCGAGCTGCCGCCGCCGAGCCGCTGGGCCGTCGCACACGGCGAGGACGATGACGAGTCGGCATGGTCCCCGGCGACCTGACCTGTCTGGTGCGCGCCGCCGGGTCCGGTGACCGACTGGGTCAGGGCCCCAAGGCATGGGTCACGCTCGCCGGCCGACCGCTGCTCGACTGGGCGCTGCGCCCCCTTGTCGATCGTGTGGCAGAGGTGATCATCGCGGTCCGGACCGAGGACGTGGTCCGGGCGCGCGGGCTGCTTTCGTCAGCCCGGGACTCGTCAGCCCGGATCTCATCAGCCCGGATCTCGTCAGCCCGGATCTCGTCAGCCCGGATCTCGTCAGCCCGGATCCGGATCATCGCCGGCGGCGCCAGCCGCTGGCAGACCACGCGCCGACTGGCCGAGGCGGCCGGGACGCCGTGGGTGATGCTGCATGACACGGTCCACCCCCTCGTCTCGACGCGCATCGTGGACGACCTCATGGCCGCTGCCGAGCTGGTCGGTGCTGCGGTCCCCGCGCTGCCGACGGTGGACTTCACGTGGGACTCCGATGCTGCCCGGATCACGGCCCCCGGTCGGGTATCGGTTGTCCAGACACCGGTCCTGCTGCGGCTCGATGTCCTGCGTGCGGGTCTCGCGGTGCTCGGCACGGGCGCCGACCCGGTCGGCCCGGAGGGCAGCATCCTGGAGGTTCTGAGGAGAGTCGGTCAGCCGTGGACGTTCGTCGAGGGCGACCCACGCAACATCAAGGTCACATGGCCGGCGGACCTCGCCCTGGCCGCCGCACTCGTGGCGGCAGGTGATATCAGCGGCACTTGATGTCAGCGGCCGGGGCGGACGCTCCCCGCGAAGCTGACGCGTCCGCGCGCGAGCAGCGTGCCGATGCCCTCGGGGCCCAGCGGCTTGCTGTACAGGAAGCCTTGGCCAAGGTCGCAGCCCATGGATGAGAGTCGACGAGCCTGGTCACGAGTCTCGATGCCCTTGCCGGTCGCGGTCAGGCCGCGCACATGCGCGATGTCCAGGAGCGCTTCCGGGAACACCACTTCTTCCGGGTTCCCCGCCGCCAATGCCACGAACTGGGGATGGAGCTTGACGCCGCTGACCGGCAGTCGACGGACGTCCTCCAGGGTGGTGCCGGTACCGAAGTCCTCAAGCACCAGGTCCACCCCCATCTCGCGCAGCTCCACGGCGGGCTCCAGGTATCGGGCACAGCCCGCGCCCAGTTCCAGGGTCAGCGAGACGGGCGACACCTCGGCGTCATCCAGGGCGCGCTCGACGACTTGGGGGAAGCCCGGCGCCGAGAGCTGCGTGGGCGAGACATTGACGTGCAGCGACAGCGACTGCATCCGGGCAAAGCCCAGGTGCCACGTCCGGAGCTGGCGGCTGGCGGTGGCCAGGACGCGCTCACCGATGGGCACGATGAGGCCCGTCTGCTCCGCCAGCGGCAGGTAGTCGCCCGGCGGGATGGTGCCCAGCAGCGGGTGGCGCCAGCGGATGAGCGCCTCGACCGCAGCGATGGCGCCGCTCTGGAGGTCGATGATGGGCTGATACTCGACGCCGAACTCGTTGCGCTCGACAGCGCTCTCGAGTTCGTGCTGCAGGTCGAGAGGGTCACGGGTCACTCGGTCGCTCGGCATGACGGCCACCATACGACCCGACTGCACCATCCGGTACCCCACCGGAGGTACCAGTACCGACGAGCCAGCGACGCGCCAAGGCGAGCCAGCGACGCGCCAAGGCGAGCCAGCGACGCGCCAAGGCGAGCCAGCGACGCGCCAAGGCGGGCCACCCCACGTCGCGAGGCGGGCCACCGACGTCGCCAAGGCGGGCCACCGACGTCGCGAGGCGGGCCACCGACGTCGCCAGGCGGGCCACCGACGTCGCCCCGGTGCTGTGGCGTCGCGGTCGGGCGCCACGTGTGCACCCGCGACGAGGACGCAGGGCGCCACGGTCCCGAAACCAGACCTCGTTGCAGATAGTGCACAGCACGTGTGCTGGACGGTTCACTCTGCACGCGGAGCGTGCATGCCGGGCGGCCCCAGGAGCCAGCCACCCCATCCGGCCCGACCGCGGGTCATTGGTGCACACGGAGCGTGCATGCCGGGCGGCCCCAGGAGCCAGCCACCCCATCCGGCCCGACCGCGCCGCCGCCGCCACCTCGCGCTGCCGCCGCTCCGCTGCCTCGCAACCGCGCCCGCGGAGCCAGCGACGACCCGGCTGCGTGACATAATCGGGCGCAGCCATGGCGACCGATCCCTCCGTGCGGGCGAGGACCCCGCTGTCGTGCGGATCGGCAGCAGCCAGGGCGGCAGGGACCAGGAGTCGGGACCATCGTGACGTCAGCCGTACGTCGGAGCGCCGCATCCATCACCGCAGGGGAGCGGTAGCGACGGACTGCCCGGTTCCGGCATCAGTCATGCGACGAGTCGGTCGATGGTGACCCCTCGCCCGGGACGCGTGCGCCCGGCGCGCCTGACTGACCTTGCCGCCCTGGGTGAGCTATCCCGCTGGTCTCACGCCCTGGGTGACGAGCGCCAGCGCGCGGTGCGCTCGCTGGGCTTGCCCGTGACGGCCAGCCAGATGAGCGTCTTCAGCCTGTTCCGGATGCCCCTCGGTGCGCTCCAGCCACACGACCCGCTGTATGTCTACGAGGAAGACGGTCGTCTCGCGGGACTGGCTCGGGTGGAAACCAATGATCCCCGGGACGAGTGGACCATCGTGGAGCTCGATGCCATCGACCAAGGGCCCGTGGAACAGGGCTCCGCACCCGGCGATATCCGCTTCCGATTGGTGCAGCACCTGCTGCGGGATGGTGCCAAGCGCAGCTGCGCCCGCTTCCACGTCGCGTGTGCGGACGAAGACGGCAACGTGGAGCTGTTCATGCAGTCTGGCTTCGTGCGCTACGGCGAGGAGCTCATCCTCCATCGGCCCGGTGGCCAGGGCTGGCCCAGCGTGCCCAAAGCTGCCTCGGTCCGCCAGCGGATCCGGCCCAGCGTGCCCGCCGATGCCCTCCAGCTGAGTCGCCTGCACGCAGCGGTGACCCCCCAGCCGGTCGCACGCCTCGAGGGTTATCGGCTGGGCGACTGGGAGCGCGGCGCCAGCCACGCGCGCATCCCGCGTTCGTCCCTGACGCCCATCCTGCGGCTCGCCGACACGGAGGGCTTCGTGCAGCTGTGCGAGCCATCGTCAGCGCCGGAGCTGGCGGCCTTCCTGCAGATCGGCGTCGCCAAGGAAGAACAGCCACACTATCTGCGAGTCATGTGTCGCCCCGATCACGACCCGACGCCGCTCATCCGCTACGGCCTCTCCGTCATCGGGGAACGCAGCGGCGAGGCAAGTCGCGATGGGTCTGGGGACGACCACCCGCGGACCCGGGGCGTGCTGGCCGCCGTGCGCACCTATGAGTCACCACTCGACCGACGACTCGAGGAAGCCGGCTTCCGACACGTGGCGCAGGTGTCATTGCTGCTGAAAGAGACGCTCGTCCGAGTGGCCGAGCCGGCGTTGTTGCCGGCAGCCACCCGCTGATGTCCACCCACATGGAACCAGAGGACTGGAGGACCCGTGGCTGAAACGAACAGGCGCGAGACCACCGACGACATGGCCGCCCTGCTGGAGGCCCTGCCGCCCGAGATCGGCGATGCCGTCCGGACATTGCCCAACGTGCTCGATGTCATCGAGATCGTGATGGACCTGGGCCGCCGGCCCGAAGCCCGCTTCGGAGCGGGCGGCGAGAGCGTGCTCCTGGAGCGCGAGATCACCGAGGATGACCTGCAGCACGTGGTCACCAGCATCGGTGACTTCGGTGACGACAACCGGGCGGGCATCGAGCGCACGCTCCACCGCATCTCGGCCATCCGCAACCGCAAGGGCAAGGTCGTGGGCCTGACCTGCCGTGTGGGCAGGGCCGTGTTCGGCACCATCGAGATCATCAGTGACCTCGTGGAGTCGGGCAAGTCGGTGCTCATCATGGGTCGGCCGGGCATCGGCAAGACGACCATGCTGCGTGAGGCGGCGCGTGTCCTCGCGGACGTCCTGGACAAGCGGGTCGTGGTCGTGGACACCTCCAACGAGATCGCGGGTGACGGGGACATCCCGCATCCGGGCATCGGGCGCGCGCGTCGGATGCAGGTGCGCACGCCATCCCATCAGCACGGTGTGATGATCGAGGCGGTGGAGAACCACATGCCGGAGGTCATCGTCATCGACGAGATCGGCACCGAGCAGGAGGCTGCGGCGGCGCGCACCATCGCCGAGCGGGGCGTCCAGCTCATCGGCACGGCGCACGGCAACAGCCTCGATAACCTGATGATCAATCCGACCCTGTCTGATCTCATCGGGGGCATCCAGAGCGTGACCCTGGGCGATGAGGAAGCACGCCGCCGGCGCACCCAGAAGAGCGTCCTGGAGCGGAAGGCGCCGCCGACCTTCGATGTCGTGGTCGAGATCATCGACCGCGAGCGGGTGACGGTCCACGCGGATGTCGCCGATACGGTCGATGGGCTGTTGCGGGGTGACCCGCTGTCACCTGAGCTGCGTTGGCGGGACGAAGGCGGTGTCCATCGGTCCCAGTCACGACCCAAGCCGGGGCCGCAGAGCCAGCTGCCGGGCGAGCGATTCGGTTCCCTCGTCGGGTCCGGGCAGTCCGGTTGGCGGGTGGAGCCCGGTTGGCGGCCAGACGCGCGTCGACCGGAGCCCGGGGGTCGTGATCCAGGATTCCGGGAACCCGATCGCAGCGGGCGCCCGGGCTATCGACCCAACGCCGGCGGCGGCTGGCGTGCGACGCGTGGTCGCCCCGGTGCCCGCGGTGGTGCCGGAGGATCAGGTGGCCCCGGTGGGCCGACGGGAGGTGCCAGCCAGACGCGGGCGGAAGGCGGCTTTGGGCGTGCCGGGGAAGTCCCCCCAGCACCCTGGGAATACGATCGACGACCGGGTCTCGGCGCATCCGGCGCGCTGCCGTTCCGGGCATCCGGAGTCGCCGATCGAGGGCCACTGGAGCGCGGCACACCCGTGCCCGAGCCGCGAGCCCGGGACGCTCGGGAGTTCGAGCGACAGGCCGAGTGGCGCTCGTCTGCTGCCCGCGCCATCGCCACCATGCGCTCCGCCGATGATCTGGACGAGGACGCCGACGAGGTCGATGACACCGACGGCTCCGAGGACGGTGTGGGCATGCCCGGCGTCTTCGCGGGCACGGGCCTTGGACTCATCGATGACGACGAGGCGGAGGGCGAGGACGACGCGCCGGAGCCAGGTGTCATCCGCCTGTCGAACGGGCGCCAGGAAGCGAGTGTGCCGCTCGACACCATCAATGTCCTGGGCTTCGGTGTCAGCCACAAGCGGCTGGAGCAGGCCATCCGGGACCTGCGCCTGCCGGTGGTGCTGGTGCGCGACGCGGAGGATGCGGACGTGGTCATCACGCTCCGCAATCACTTCAAACAGAAGGCCCCCGCCCTCCGGGAAGCGGAGGATCGGGGCCTGCCGGTGTTCGTGCTGAAGGCCAACACCAGCATCCAGATCGAGGCCTGCCTGACATCCTTGTTCGTGCTCAGCGTCGACTCCGACGAGGCGGGGCTGCGGGAAGTGGAGGAGGCCATCAGCCTCGTTCGGAGTGAGGACAGGCCGGTGGAGCTGTCACCCCAGAGCGCCTCGGTCCGGAAGCTCCAGCACCAGGCCGTGGAACGCGCCCGGCTGGTCTCCGTGTCACGCGGCCGGGAGCCGTATCGACGCGTGCGTGTCTATCCCGA
>Ga0105048_10005445_pt1 | contig 20577 bp, 12 predicted proteins | sample MAT05_FD_78382 | JGI IMG/M metagenome (GOLD analysis project Ga0105048, IMG submission 78382) | Freshwater microbial communities from Lake Fryxell liftoff mats and glacier meltwater in Antarctica - MAT-05 | ecosystem: Environmental > Aquatic > Freshwater > Ice > Liftoff microbial mat | place...
CACATGACCCAAGCCAGCACACTGCAACTCATCGGACTCTCGCCCGCGCACCCGCAGACGCACCAGCTCGAGGCCGGCCCGCCTTCGATGCTGGGTCGGGCTGCGGATTGCGACGTGGTGCTCAGTGACGATTCGATCTCGCGTCGGCACGCGTTGATCACCTACCGATCCGGGGCGTGGTTCGTGGTGCCTCAGGCGACGCGCGGGTCGTCGCGGCTCAACGGCGTCGCGCTGCTGCCCGGCGCGCCTTCACCGCTGAAGGCCGGCGATCTTTTGCAAGTGGGCCCGCTGTTGTTCCGCGTGGCGACGGGGGCCGATGCCAGCCGTCCGCTGGAGACCATCGACGACGGCGGACGGCCCGATTCGTCATCGGGGCGCGTGGAGCGCGCTGGTGCGAGCGTGGGCACGGCGGGTCGGCAGCCGCCGACCACGGTGGCCGACCAGCGGCTGCGCGTGCTCGTGTCGACGCTCGATCGGCTCACGCAAACGACCGATCCCGACGCGATCGCGCGGCTAGTGGCCGACGCGGCGGTTGCGGGCAGCGGGTACGCAAGGGCCGCGGTGCTGCGGCGGCTCGATGCTTCGGGCCAGGTCGCGCTGGTGGCCTCCAGCGGCGACGCGGGCGCGTTCCGGTTCTCTCGGGCACTCATCGATCAAGCCTCCACGGGCCACTCCGCCGTCATGACCACTCGGCAGCAGGACTCGGCGTCGGCGTACAGCCAGAGCATCGCCGAGTTGGAGATCCACTCTGCGCTCTGCGCGCCGGTTCAGGTCGCCGGGGCCCTCGTCGGCTATGTCTATCTCGATGCGCGGGGGCGCGAGTCGGCCGTGCAGCGCGACGCCGCCGGGTTCTGCGAGGCGCTCGCCACGGCCTATGCGTTCGCCCTGGGCGAGAGCAGCCGGGCCGAGCTGCAACGTCGCCAGCACGACCTGGCCATGGAACTGGCGGCGGCCCGGGAAGTGCAGCAGCTCATCGTGCCCCCGGGCAGCGGCCGCGTCGGGCCCGTGCGATACGCCGTGCGCATCAACCCCGGTCTGATCGTGGCGGGCGATTTCTTCGACGTGTTTGAGCTCGATGGCGGCCGCGTGGCCATCTGCATGGGCGATGTTTCTGGCCACGGCATCGGGCCAGCGCTGCTCATGGCGGCCACGCAGTCTTATCTTCACGCCGACCTGCTCCGGCACGGCGACCCGGTCGAAGCCGTGACGGCGGTCAACGCCTTTGCCTCGCCGCGGTTCTCGGGTGGGCGCTTCGCCTCCGCCTTCGTGGGCGTACTCGAACCGACTGGCGAGCTCAACTTCATCGACGCGGGCCACGGCCACTGGCTTGTGCGAACCGCCACTGGCCAGACCCGCAAGCCCAAGCTGCCCAATCACATCCCCATCGGCATCGACGCCGGCCACCGCTACTCGTCGGAGCGGATCCAGCTCGGCGCGGGCGAGCGGCTCATGCTCTATTCCGACGGCATTTTCGAGCAACGCAGCGCCGCCGGCGTCCCCTTCGGCCTGGAACGGCTGGCCCAGTCGCTCGCCGCCACGCAGGATCCGGATGAGGACGTGAAGGGCGTCTTCGATGCACTGCAAACCTATTGCGGCTCGGGCCCGCTCGATGACGACGCCACCGCGGCGTCGCTGGCGCTGCGCGACTAGCGGCGGTCCACGGCCCCGAAAACGACCAGCCCCGGATCGGATTTGACCCGGGACTACGCGTGCTTTGCAGTCAGTTTGTGCGAGCCGCGGAAGCGTGGGTCAGTTGGTCACGCAGCCGATGGGGCTTTCGACTTCGGCGAGGTACGAGGTGATGAAGCCGCTGAGGTCTTCCTAATTGACGGTGCAGTTGCGGTTGTAGTCGGCGGCGTAGCCCATGACGTCGTCGGGGGCGGGGTCGCCGGGGCAGGGGGCGTCCAGGTGCCGCTGTGGTCTTCGGCGGCGGGTCAGAGAAGAAGGCCGCGATGTAGCCCGAGAGATCTTCCTGGCTCAGGAAGCCGTCGGTGTCGAAGTCGACGGGGCAGGACGACTTGCAGCGATAGGACCCGCAGAAGAGCGGGACGCGGACGGCCTGTGAGAGGGCCCCTAGCCACTGGCGCTTTGGCCGGTGGCGTACAAGGTGGCGCAATGGTTGGGCCGCGGGCGGGGATGTGGCACTTGCCGCCGGACATGGAGTTGGTGAGCGCGAGCCGCTCGTTCCAGAACAGGATCTTGCCCAGGACGCGCTTGGGCTCGGTGATGGAGTTCTGATCCGGCACCGGGACGGGGGGCAAAGCCATCGCGAAGTAGCCGACACCCAGGATTGTGTTCAGCGACACAGGCAGCCCGACGACGAGGCCGCCGAGTGTGGTGCTCGACGGCCTTGGTTGTTCGTCAAGACGGGCGATCCGATTAGCCGGGGATGCAGCCGCTGGGGTCTTCGGTCTGGAGGAGGTATTCGGTGATGAAGCCGGCGAGGTCTTCCTGGTTGAAGCTGCAGTCGCGGTTGAAGTCGGCGGCGTAGCCGAGGATGTCGTAGGGAGCGGGCTCGCCGGGGCAGGGGGCGGTGTTGGTGCCGCTGGGGCCAGTGGGGATGGACTCGTCGAGGAAGGTGCCGATGTAGCCAGCGAGGTCTTCCTGGTTGAGGAAGCCGTCGGCGTTGAAGTCGACGAAGCAGGAGAGTGGGTTGACGGCGAGGTTGGCGGGCTGGGATTCGAGCGTGCCGCAGATGTTGGTGATGAGGAGGGAGTAGTCGCCCGCGTCGGGGAGTTGTGCGTCGGCGATGGCGAGGCTGGCGGTGGTGGCTCCCGAGACGGTGCCACCGCCGATGGCGGCACCGGCCGCGCCGTTGTTGACGTTGAAGCCGTTGAGGCGCCAGCGGAGGGTGGTGGGGACACCGTTGAGGAGCGCGGCGGTGCTGAAGGTGGAGCCGGGGGTGATGCTGGCAGCGGCAGGCATCTGTGCGAAGCTGATGGTGTTGCCGAAGCGCCAGGTGTCGGTGCGGGCGGCATCGCCGGTGCCGCCGACGAGGACGGTCTCGTTGCGGCGAACGTCAAAGGCGGACGCGCCGCGGGCGCGGGTTGGCGGGACGGTGGCGACGGAGCGCCAGGTGGTGCCGTCCCAAGTCCATGAGGCGTTGAGCGGACCGGAGGTGCCGGTGCCGCCGAAGAGGTTGAAGCGGCGGCGTGCGGGGTCGTAGGCGGAGGCGGCGTCGGCCACGGAGCCGGGGTTGACGGCCGTGCTGCGGAAGGACCAGAAGACGTTGTTCCACTCGTAGAGAGAACCGACGACGTTGTTGCCGGCGTCGCGCCCGCCGTAGAGGACGATCAGCGAGCGGGCAGTGTCGTAACCGAGTGCGGGGCGACGGCGAACGACACTGCCGGTGATGGCGGAGCCTGCGCGGAGGGCCCAGGAGGAGCCGTCGTATTCCCACAGGACGTTGTCGACCCAGAGGATGATGCGGGCGCGGGCGGAGTCGTAGACCATGCTGAAGGCGCCGGCGGGCGGATTGGAACCGGCGATGGTGCGCTGGCTCCAGGTGGTGCCGTCGTACTCCCAAGTATCGCCGAGGGTGACGGAGCCGTCGGCGTTTTGGCCGCCGAAGAGGACGGTGACGTCACGCGATGGGTCGTAGGCCATGGCGGCGAAGGCGCGCGGCGTGGGGCTGTCGGCGGGGTTGCGGGTGGTCCAGGCGGCGCCGTCCCATTCGAGGGTGTCGGCGCTGGGGTTGGGGGTGAGCCCGCCGAAGAGGACGGACAGGCCGCGGTCGGGGTCGTAGGAGAGGGCGGCACCATCACGGGCGTCGAGGGCCGGGACGGTAGAGGCTGACCATGCACCGTTGCAGAAAATGGCCAGACCGGCGGATGAACTGGTGACGGATCCGCAGATGTTGGAGATGACGACGTCGTAGCTGCCCAGGTCGCTGGTGGTGATGCTGGTGATGCGGAGGGAGCTGGTGTTGACCCCCGAGACGCGACCGGCATTGTTGAGGTTGGTGCCGTTGCGGCGCCACTGGAAGTTGAGCGGACCGGTGCCGGTGGCGGAGACGGTGTAGGTGACGGTGTCGGCGAAGCTTGTGGAGACGAAGGCGGGCTGGGTAGCGACCGAGGGGCAGGTGGGGTTGGGGATGACGGTGAGGTTGGCGTTGTTGATGTCGAAGAAGATGTTGCCGATGGCCTCGACGCGGAGGCGGGCGGTGGCGGTCTCGATGGCGGGGATCACGACGACGGCGGACCCGTTATTGGGGACGCTGGCGGCGAGGGTGGTGGGGTAGGTGAAGCCGCCGTCGGTGGAGAGACGGATGCGGACGTTGGCGACGTTGAAGGGGGCGGCGTCGGTGCCGGCGACGTTCCAGGTGATGGTCTGATTGCCGGGGAGGATGGAGGCGGCGGAGTTGAAGTTGGTGAGGCTGAAGGGGGAGGGGACATCAATGACGGTGATGCGCATGTCGTCGGTGTTGACGCCGCCGAGGCCGTCGCGAGCGGTGACGCGGAAGTTGAGGTTGCGGTTGGTGGTGGGGAGGATCTCGCCGCGGGCGAAGGTGTTGTTGACGAGGTTTGAGAGCGTGGGGATGGTGCGGGTCGAGGCGGTGGCAAAGGGGAGCGTGCGGATGATGGGGTTGATGCCGGTGTCGCCGGCGGCGAGGCTGGTGCCGACGCCCTGGTTGTCGAGGTCGCGCTGCTCCCATGAGAAGGAGAGGGGGTTGCCCTCGGTGTCGCTGAAGGAGGCCGGGGTGAGTTCGAAGGGAGTGTTGTCGGGGATGGTGTAGTCGATTCCGGCGTTGATGAGGGGGGCGGTGTTGCCGGTGGAAGTGGCGGTGTTGCAGGACCCGCCGCCGCTGCCGACATAGCTGCGGATGCGGTCGAAGGAGCCGGAGTGGAAGGTGAAGGAACTACCCAGGCCGAGGTCGTCGACCCCGCAGAGGCCGTTGGTGTAGGACATGATGGTGTAGCCACCACCGGGCTCGTAGGCGCCGTCGGCGGAGCGGTTGCCGTTGCAGCCGCCGGTGCTGCTGTTGAAGGTGTGCGGGGCGTTCATCTGGTGGCCCATTTCGTGGGCGCAGATGAAGGCGTTGTAGGCGTTGTCGCCGATGATCTGTCCGGAGACGCCGCGGGCTTTGGAGTTGGTCTGGCAGACGACCCCGAGGCTGGCGATGCCGCCGATGTTGAGGCCGCTGACGACGTGGCCGATGTCGAAGTTGCTGCTTCCGATGCGTGTCGGGATCTGCTGCTGGGCCTGCGTGATCATGGCGGTCGTGCTGTTGCCCGTGAAGGGGTCGGTCGCGGCGTCGGTGAAGACGATGAGGTCGTTGTTGGCGACGAGCGTCATGCGGACGGTGATCTCGCGTTCGAAGATGACGTTGAGGCTGTTGACGAGCGTGTTGAGGGCGGCGAGGCCGGTGGTGACGGTGCCGCCGTTGGCGGCGGTGTACTCGCCGGTGGCGGCGAGGGCGAGGCGGTAGTTGCGGCGATTGGGGCCGGTGCGGAGAAGGTCGGGAAGCTGCTGGTCGATGTCGGCCTTGGCCTGTTCGACGACGCCGCAGGCGCCGGGTGTTTCGCCTCGGCGATCCTTGGAGAAGTAGCTCATGTAGCTGAACTGGTCGGCCTGCCAAAGGGGCTGGATGAAGACGTCTCCGTCGGGTGTGCCGATCATGGCGTTGAAGCCGAGGGGCCCGAAGTCGATGCGTCCGCGGAGGCCGGGGGCGTCGATGCTGTCGGCCTGGAAGCTTCGGATCATTGGGTACTGAGCGGCGAGGGCGGGCTCCATGTTGGGCGACTCGATGACGCGGAAGAGGCGGAGCGAGCCGTCGGGCATGGGGAGCGAGAGAACGACGTTGTCGCCGAGTTGGGCGGCGGGGGTGTCCTCGAGCGGGGCGGCGGCGGCGATGTTGAGGAGGACCAGCGGGTCGAGCGACCAGGCGGAGTATGAGGCCGGCAAAACGCGCGGCATCGCGGCGCGCGGCTGGGGCGGCAAGATGTCGAGCCGGGCCCAGATGCCGTCGCCGACGGGCCCACCCCCACCCACCGCCCCGTCGAGACCTTGCTGTTGGGCCATAGCCGGGGCGCCCCAGAGGACCGCGCCGGTGAGGATCGCGCACAACGTCTTGACCATGTGATCTGCTCCGCTGACAAGTTGGGGGCCGGATGAGATCGGGCCCCCGCTGATCTCGCTCAACCGAATGGTGAGAGGGTACCCCTTCTGTTCGCAGAGGAACCGAAGTTGGTCTGGAGAGAGATTACTTTTGGGTGATTTTCGGACGTTGAGACGCCGTGTCCAGTAGTTCTGGGGACTGGTGAGGAACGCGCGGCAGTGGATATTGGTGGCGTTGATATGGATCTGTTAGGAAGCCGCTGGTCAATCGGTTGATGGGCCGCTCAGCTTGGGCGACGGCGGTCTAGATCTGGTGAGGCAGCAATGCGGGTGACGGGGCGTTCGGATTCGCAGAAGAGCAGGCGAGCAGGGCGCCGACGGTCTTCAAGCGACACTCGATCCGTGGGTTCGATGAACGGGTGCTGGGGGCACGTCTTGGACGTAAGCATGAGCTCTACCCTCGCGCAAGGTGCGCGGTGGTGATCTCAGGGTTTGCTGGCGGCTGGCTGGGCGCGGACGCGGGCCGCGGCGGCGGGGTCGCCGCGGCGATCGTACAGGGTGGCGAGGCGTTCGGCGGCGCGCTTGCCACGCGGGTGATCCGGGCCGAAGCGGGCGAGGATCACGTCGTATGACGGCTTGAGCGCGGTCTCGGCTTCGTCGAGCTTTCCGGTGTCGCTGAGGCAGGCGCCGAAGTTGTTGCGGTAGATCGCGCCCAGGAAGTGGTCGGCGGGGAGGTTGGCATCGACGAGGGCCATGAGATCGCGGAACTGGGCCTCGGCGGCGGGGAGGTTGCCGCGGGTTTGGAGGAGCATGGCCAGGTTGTTCATGGGGCTCCAGCTCTCGGGGTCCTTGCCGGCGCTGGCCCTGAGACGCGCGGCGATGGCGCGGCGGTACATGGCCTCGGCCTCGTCGAGCTTGCCGAGTTCTTCGCAGATGTAGGCGACGTTGCCCATGCCCGTCATGGTCTTGGGGTGCGACTCGCCGAGGGTGGCGGTCCAGGCTTCCAGGGCGCGACGAGCGAGCGGCTCGGCCTCGGCGACTTTTTTCTGGTTGGTGAGCAGCACGGCGAGGTTGCCCAGGCTGGTGATCGTGGTGGGGTGATCGGGGCCCATGATGCGCGTGCGGGCCTCGATCACGCGGCGCATCATCACGGCGGCTTCGTCGAGCTTCCCCAGTCGCTCGTTGACCGCGGCGAAGCTGTTGAGGGCGTAGAGCGTTTGCGGGTGCTCGGGGCCCACAGTGCGCTCGCGGCGCTCGAGGGTTTCCTTGAACAAATCGGCGGCCTCGTCGAGTTTATTCTGAGACTTGAGCGCAGAGCCGAGGTTGTGGAGGATGGTGATAACGCGCTTGTCGTCGGGCCCGAAGGCGGCGGTGGCGTCAACCTGGGCAGCGCGGAAGAGGGCCTCGGCCTCGGCGGAGCGGCCCGTCTCGTGGATGACGCGGGCGAGCTCGCTGCGGGCGACGGCGGACTCGCCGTCGGTCGAGCCGCGGGTGCGGGCGAGGGCTTCGACGGCGGGCTTGAGCAAATCCTCGGCCTCGTCGAACCTCCCGCGGTCGGCCAAGAGGACGGCGAGGTTGCGGTGAGCGTTGATGGTTTGGATGTGGTCGGCCCCCAGCGCCGATTCGTTGATCGCGATCACGCGACGCCACTGCTTCTCGGCGTCGTCGTAGCGGGCCAAGCTGTGGAAGGTCTGGCCCAGGGTCGAGCGGAGCTCGGCCTCGACGCGGGGCATCTCGTCAAAGCGCCCAGCCAGCCCGGCCTCGGCGCGTTCGAGCACTTCGCGCACGGTGGGCTCGCGGCCCATGGCCTGCTCCGGGTCGATCGATGAGAGCATGCCCGAGAGGACTTCATTGATCGCTTTGGCGGTGGCGGCTTGGGCCTTGGCCTCGGCTTCAGCGCGCTCGGCGATGAGGCGGCGTTCCTCTGCGAGCTTTTGGCCGGCGGTGGCGGCGGCGGCTTGGTAGCTGGTGGCGATGACGCCGCCGAGGAGGATGACCAAGGCAGCCGCCACGCCCCCCACCAGCGCATTGTTGCGTTTGGCGAACATCCGCAACTGATAACCAGTCGTCGCAGGGCGGGCCGCGATGGGCTCATCGCGAAGGTATCGGTCGAGATCCGCGGCGAGGTCGGCGGCGGACTGGTAGCGGCGGGCTTTGTCCTTTTCCAGGGCCTTGCCGACGATCGTCTGCGGGTCGCCGCGCAGGGCGCGATCCAACGAGCCCAAGGAGGGCGGGGCGTGCTCGGCGATGACGCGAGCGGCCTCGGCGATAGTCTTGTCATGCACCGCGTGGGGGAGTCGGCCCGCCAGGAGCTCGTAGAGGATCACGCCCAGGGTGTAGACGTCGCAGCGCGTGTCGATGTTGGCGGGGTCGCCTGAGATCTGCTCGGGGCTCATGTAAGGGACGGTGCCGACCAGCTGGCCAAAGTCGGTATTGAGGGTGGCGGCGCCCATATCGGCGTCGGTGGCGCGGGCGACGCCGAAGTCGAGAATCTTGGGTTGACCGGCCTTGTCGACGAGGATGTTGACGGGCTTGAGGTCGCGGTGGATGACGCCTTTCTGGTGGGCGTGCTCTACGGCCTGGCAGACCGCCGCGAAGAGCGTCAGGCGTTGGCGGAGGTTGAGGCCGTGGCGCGCGGCGTAGGTGGTGAGCGGCGCGCCGTCGATGTACTCCATGGCGAAAAAGGGCTGAAGGCCGGAGCCGACACCCCCCACTTGTGCCGTGCCGGCCTCGAAGACCTGGGCGATGCCGGGATGCTGGAGCCGGCCGAGGATCTGGGACTCGTGCTCGAAACGGCGGAGGAGCCGGGGCGACATGTATCCGGCACGGATGACCTTGAGGGCGATGCGGCGGCGCGGGCTCTCTTGCTGGGCGAGGTAGACGACGCCCATGCCGCCCTCGCCGAGGATGCTGAGGATCTGGTAGGAGCCGATCTTGCTGGGTGGGCCGGGGCCGGCGTCGCGGTCGGACGGGGGCGGATCGGAGGAGGCTGGCGGGGCCGGATCGATCGATGTGGTGGGGGGGGCGAGCGTGGCCGAGTCGTGCCGGGCGAGGAGCGATCGAACGGCGTCGCGGAGTTGGCGATCGTGACCGGTCTCGCGCTCCACCATCGCGGCGCGCTCCGCCGGCGGGCGGCTGAGCACCATGTGGACCACGCTATGAGCCAGTTTGTCGATCGACATGTCCCAGAACCCCCCTCTCCCCCCTCCCCCTCGGAGTCGGCCGCCCGCTGGCGCCGCGCCTGTGCATTGTGCGCCGCAATCGGTCCATCGGCAAGGGGCGAGTGCTCAACAAAGTCGCGGGGGATCATGCCGGGGGGATCATGCCGGAGGAGTTGAACGCGAACATCGCCAAGGGAGCCAAGGGGAGAAAGGGCTGGAGGCCGTAATCCGCGGGTGCGGGTGGGTCTTTATCGGAGCACTCTGCACTCTGCGAGGATGGCTTCTTTTCCCAAACCTTTGCGAACTTGGCGAACTTCGCGCTCAGATGCTTAACGCCGATGCGTCCGTCCGCCACTTTGGGCTACTCGTCACCCACGGAGTCGGGGCGGAGGGTGAGCACATCGCGGAGTTGGGTGAGGGAGAGTTCGGTGAGCCACTGTTCGCCCGAGCCGATCACGTTATCGGCGAGGTTGCTTTTGAGTTCGATCATCTGATCGATCCGCTCTTCCAGCGTGCCCGAGACCACGAACTTGTGCACCTGGACGGTGCGGGTCTGGCCGATGCGATAGGCGCGGTCGGTGGCCTGTGACTCGACGGCGGGGTTCCACCAGCGGTCGAAGTGGAAGACGTGGTTGGCACCGGTGAGGTTGAGCCCGACGCCGCCGGCCTTGAGCGAGAGGATGAAGATGGGGGAGGAGCCGTCGTTCCTCTGGAAGGCGGCGACCATGGATTCGCGGTCTTTGGCGGTGGTGCCGCCGTGGAGGAAGAGGACCTCGCGGTCGAGCTCGTGGCGGAGGATCCGCTGAAGGATCGTGCCCATCTGACGGAACTGGGTGAACACGAGCGCCTGACCGCCCGAGGCGAGGACTTCGTCGAGCATCTCGACGAGGCGGACGCACTTGCCGGAGCGGTGGACATTGGGCGGGGCGGTGACGCCGGGAACGGGCGGCGGGGCCTCGATATCGGCGTCGCCCTGGGAGATGGGGGCCATGGCGGCGGGGTCGAGGTGTTTGAGGAACTGTGCGGGGTGGTTGCAGATCTGTTTAAGGCGGACAAGGCCCGCGAGGATGACGCCGCGACGCTGGATGCCCTCGGACGTTTCGGCGGCGTTGAGCATTTCCTTGACGGCCGATTCGTAGAGCGAGGCCTGCTCGGGCGTGAGATAGCAGAACTCTTTGGTCTCGACCTTCTCGGGGAGGTCGGCGATAACGGTGGGGTCGGTCTTGAGGCGGCGGAGGACAAAGGGCTGGACGAGGCCGCGGAGCTGTTTGGCGCGTTGGGGGTCGTGGAAGCGTTCGATGGGGACGGCGAAGCGGCGGCGAAAGTCGCCCACGGAGCCGAGGATGCCCGGGTTGAGGAAGTCCATGATGGACCAGAGTTCGCTGAGGCGGTTCTCGATGGGGGTGCCGGTGAGGGCGATGCGACGCGGGGCTTCGAAGCCGCGGATGGCCTGGGTCTGCTTGGTGCCGGGATTCTTGATGTTCTGGGCTTCGTCGAGGGCGATGCGGCCCCAGGAGATGAGCTCGATGCTGGCGCGGTCGCGGTGGGCCAGGGCGTAGGTGGTGACCATGAGGTCGCAGCCCGCGGCGCTGTCGCGGAGGGCTTCGCCGGTGAGGCGGTCGGGCCCGTGGTGGACGTGGACGCGGAGGCGTGGGGCGAAGCGGTTGGCTTCGCGGACCCAGTTGCCGACGACGGACATGGGGACGATGAGGAGCGTGGGGTTCCCGTGCTGGCCTTCGGGGATGCCCAGCCGCTCGTGGAGGAGCATGGCGAGGAGCTGGATGGTTTTGCCCAGACCCATGTCGTCGGCGAGGCAGGCCCCGAGGCCGAAGCGGTCAAGGAAGGAGAGCCAGGAGAGGCCTTTGAGCTGGTAGGGGCGGAGGGAGCCGACGAACGACTCGGGCGGGTCGATCATGGGCAGGGTCTGGTTGCCCTGCGGGTCGGTGAGGAGCTTGGAGATCCAGCCCGAGGCTTCCATGCCGACGACGGGGAGTCCGGTCTCGCGGAGGTCGGCGGCGTAGGCGAGGCGGAGGGCTTTGCCGACTTCCATCTGGCCGCCGGGGTTGTCGCGGATGAACTGGACGGCGGAGCGGACGTCTTCGGGGCGGACCTCGACCCAGCGTCCGCCGATGAGGACGAGGGGGGCGCGGAGGCTGGCGAGCTTCTCGAACTCTTGGAGGCTGAGGGTGGTCTGGCCGATGGTGATCTGCCAGTGGTAGCTGACGAGGGTGTCGAGGCCCACGCGTGGACCGCCGGCGGGGGAGTTGAGTGTGCCCACGGGCGGCTCGGAGGGGCTGTCGATGCGAAGGCGGACGCCGAGCCGCGACTGGGGTGACTCCCACCAGTCGGGGGCCATGACTCCGACGCCCTGTTCGATGAGAACGGGGCGGACTTCGCGGAGGAACTCGTAGGCCTGGACGGTGGTGAGTTCGAGTTGCGAGGGCTCGGCCTGGCGGAGGGCGTCTTCGAGGGGCTTGAAGAGTCGGGCGGCGCGGCCGAGTTCTTTGAGGAGGAGCTCTTGGGGGCGGTCGATGTGGCGGCCGCCGACGGTGGCGCCGTCGGTTTGGAGGACCCAGATATCGCGGGCGTCGATGAGGACGGCGGGGTTCTCGACGCTTTGGAGGTGGAGCGAGAGGGTCCAGACGAGGCCGGGGCCGGGGGCTTGGAAGTCGATGATGTCGGCCATGTCGAGCGGTTCGGAGACGCGGAGGCAGAGGCGCCAGGCGGAGTCGGAGCCGCGCTGGTCGAGCATGCCGATCCAGCCGCGGACGCGTTTGAGCATCTCGGGACGTTGGGCACCGATGGCGGCGACGGCGTCGGGGGTTTCGAGGAGGCCGCCGAGCCACTGCACGTGGGCGTCGCCGGCGCCGGCGGGGCCGGGGAGGGCGCGGCGGGCTTCGATCGTCTCGACCATGTTCTCGGCGCCCATGACGGCGCGGCATTCGGCGTCGAGGACGCGGACGAGGAAGTCCTCGACCATGGGCCAGGGCTCGTGGGCGAAGCCGTCAACGGCGGAGCGGGCGGCGGGCGGGACGGAGGAGACGAGCTTGACGAGGCGGGAGCTGACGATGTCATCGGCGAGCCAGGGCTGCCAGAGGCCGTGGAGCGCGCCCGCGAAGTCTTGGACGAGGGTGGGGACGAGGCGTTGCTGGGCCATGAGCCAGCGGACGAAGCGGGCGGCGGCGGCGAAGAACTCGACGCTGGGGGCGATGATGAGGCGGGCGGCGGAGGCGGCGGGGTTGGTGGGAGGGGCGTCTTCTATTGCGGCGAGGAGCTTGCAAGCCTGGGCAGGGCTGAAGGAGAGGGTTGCCACGCGGTAGCGGTCGAGGCGGGCGGGGCCTTCGACGTGGTCATCGGCGAGGCCGACGGCGTGGGCGAAGCGCGGGCTGGGGAGAGGGCGGGTTTCGCGCGTGGGGAGGAGGAGCGTGAGTTCGGAATCGAGCCCCTCGGCGATGGTTGGGAGGCTCGTGAGGAGCGCGGCACGGAGGGCGGTCGAGGACTCGGCGGCGGGATGGTGTGGGGGGTCGGGGGTGCCGTGATCGCCTTGGAGCTGCGCGGGTTCCTGCGTCTCGGCCCAAAGGTGGAGACAGCCCGAAGACCAGTTGGCGTGTGTGACGTGGATGGACATGTTGGGGGGGGTGCGGGAGGCGGGGGCGTCCAGGTTTGGCGGTGTGGGGTGTGGGGTGTGGGGGGGTCGGCAATGAGGACGAAGGGACTCGAACCCTTGACCTACGGATTAAAAGTCCGCTGCTCTACCAACTGAGCTACGTCCTCGGACGGTGTCTGACAGTTCTAGACCGGGTGGTCTTGGAGGCCGCTGCGCCCCTCTCCGCGGCGGGGTGGGTCGTGGGTAATCGACAAGAGGCTGAAATACAACCGGTCCATGGGCGGAAACGGACCATACCAAAGATTTAGCGGCGGACCGGACGGATCGGGGCGATCATATCCATCGTGGTGGGCTGGGGCGGGTCGGAGCGGCTAATGCGTCGGACTATCGCGCGGTCATGGCGTCAACCATGCGCCCGATGAGGGGGAAGGCCAGCAGCGCGGTGGGCGTGGCGATCAGCCAGCCCAGCAGGAAGGCCCGCATCCAGCGGTTGGTGAAGCCGGCGTCGAGGCGGGTGTTCATGAGGGTGATGGCGAAGGACATGACCAGCGACATGACCAGGGCCATGAGTACGACAAAGAGAATGTTGGCGGCGCGGCGGGAGAGCATGGGTTGGGTGGTCCAATGGGGAGTGTTAGCCGCGCTGGATGAGTATGACTCCCGCGACGAGGAGGGCGACCCCGGCGATGCGGAGGAGACTGACCTCGCGGACGGCGGCGAGGATGCCGAAGTGGTCCATGATGATGGAGACGACCATTTGTCCGGCGACGAGGGCGACGGTCATGCCGGCGTAGCCGAGCTTGTCGACGGCAACGGTGGCGCTGAAGACGAGGGCGACGCCGCAGAGCCCGCCCAGCCATGACCACCAAGGGGCCTCGCCGAGGCGAGAGGGCATCTTGACGACGCCGGCGAGTAAGAGGACGAACATGATGCCGGCGGCGGCGAAGGAGCCGACCATGAAGTTGGCGATGGTGGCGTGGAGGGGGTTACCGAGTCCGACGCCGAGGCGGCGGTTGAGGCCGGCCTGGAGTGGGGTGACGGCCCCGCCCAGGAACGCCATGGCGAAGTAGAGGATGTTCATGGGCCGACGGTAGGGCGGGGTTGGTGGGCGGGGGGTGCGGGGGGTGCGTCAGCCGCAGAGGATGGGTTGGTTCTGGAGCGAGCTGGTGACGACGGGGCCGCGGTTGGGATCGACGTAGACATTGATCTCGTTGCGGACCCCGAAGGCGGGGAGGTAGACGCCGGGCTCGACGGTGAAGCCAATACCGGGGAGCATGGTGCGGGAGTCGTGGGTCTCGAGGTTATCGAGGTTCATGCCGAGGCCGTGGACCATGGTGCCCGGGGAGAGGGAGTGGCCGGTGCGGTGCTTGATCCCGTGGGCGAGGCCGGCGGCGCGGATGACGTTGGCGGCGGCCTCGTCGAGCTCCCAGCCGTGGATGGGGCGCTGGATGGCCCAGGCGTCTTTGGCGGCCTTGACGGCGGCGTCGCGGGCGTCGCGCACCACGTTGAAGACACGGAGGTGCTCGGCGGGGACGCGCTGGCCGGCGAAGCCCGTCCAGGTGATGTCAGAGAAGATGTGCTCTTCGCCGCCGCGGCGGGCCCACAGGTCGATCAGGATCCAGTCGCCGGGGTTGATGGGTGTGTGGTGATCTTGGCTGGGGCTGTAGTGGGGGTCGCCGGAGTGGGCGTTGACGGCGACGATGGGGCCGTCGGGCCATTCGAGCTTGGCCTCGGTGAAACGACGGCGGATGAGGTCGGCGACCTCGTGCTCCATGGGCGAGCGGCCGGCGTTGAGGGTGCGGTGAATGTAGGAGAAGGCTTCGTCCTTGATCTGGCCGACCTGGCGTGAGACGGCCTCGTGGACGGCAAGGGCCTCGGGCGACCAGCGGGCGACGCAGGTTTGCATGAGGTCGGCGGAGGAGACAACCTCCATCCCGATGGAGCGGACGAGCTCGATCGAGCCGGCGTCGACGATGGAGACGATGGGGAGGGCGCAGAGGTGGCTGTATTCCATGGCCACGCGCTTGGAGCCTTTGAGCACGGCGGCCAAGACGTCTTTGAACTGCGTGTGGCCGTTGAACTCGCGGCGGGCGACGCCGGGGATGTCGGTAAACTGGTTGGAATCAAGCGGGGCCACCAGGATGGTCGGTTGGCCACGGACGGGGACGACCAAGACGACGCGGCGGGTGGTGTGGCGCTTGCCGGGGAGGAGGCGGGCGAGGACGGCGTTGGAACCGCGGAAGTCGTGGACGAGCCAAGCGTCGAGCTTGTGTGCGTGGAGGTAGTGTTGAGCTGCGGCAAGCCAGTGGAGCATGAGTAGAGGATAGAGCGTGGCGTGGGGGCGAGGGGTCAAGCAGTGAAGCCGACGGTAGCGTGGCCTTGGACGCGGCCGCGCCAAGAGCGGCGGCCGGTGATGTGGAGGAACCAGCTGGCCCATTGGATGATGGTCATGAGGAGCACGCCCAAGGGATGGATCGCCACGCTCAGGGCCGAGTGCCGGAAGCGGCGGGCAAGCATGATGCGTTGCGCGAGGGCGATGACGACCGCGGCGGCGGCGAGGGCGAGCGTGATGGGGGAGGCTTCGTCGAGCCAGAACCAGGCGGCGAGTGCGATCGGGGGGAGGACGTGGCCGACGAGGTGCATGACGGTGATGAAGAGGAGGAGGGCGATGTTGCCGAGGCCTTCGTAGGCGTTTTTGGTGAAGCCGCGCCAGGTCTGCTGGAAGCCGCGGTACATGCGGACGGAGCAGAGGTTGGTGGCGTCGAAGAGATCGGTGCGGAGGCCGGCCTTTCGGAAGGCGCGGGGCATTTTGATGCCGTCGTGCATGGAGCTTTGGAACGCGGCGTGGCCGCCGGACTTGAGATAGGCGTCGCGCTTCGCGAAGAGGAACTGGCCGCAGCCAGCGGAGGTCGCGGGGTCGGCCGTGGCGCGCATGCGGGGCATCGGGAGGTAGGAAAAGAGGATGAAGAAGATCATGGGGACGACGGCGGCCTCGGCGAACGAGCCGGTGATCTGACGCGGGAAGGTGGAGAGGAGATCGACGTTCATCCGTCGGGCCTCGGCGAGCGACACGGCGATGCAGGCGGGGTCGAAGCGGACGTCGGCGTCGGTGAAGAGCACCCAGTCGCCGCGAGCCTGCCGGCCCAGTTGGTCGCAGGCGAACTGCTTGCCGTTCCAGCCCGTGGCAAGAACGCGGACCTCGGCGGCGCGGACGCGCGGATCGGAAGCGGCAAGGATCGCGAGGATCGCGGCGGTCTGGTCGGTGGAGTGGTCGTCGTAAACCAGGATCTCAAGGTGTGCGTGCGTCTGGGCGCGGAGCGAATCGACGATGGCGGCGATATTGGCTTCTTCGTTGCGAGCGGGGATGGCGACGGTGACGAGCGCGGCCGATTCGGCCCAACCGGGCCCCCCCAGTTCCGCCGGGCCCAGTTCCGCCGGGCCCACTTCCGCCGGGCTTTGGGGCGGCCGATAGACGCGGAGATTGATGACGGTCATGACGAGCGCGGTCGCACAGATGAGCACGGCGGCGGCCAGCACGTAATCGAGAGGGGTCTGCATCGTGAGGGTTAACTCTACCACGCAAACAGGCCGACGGCGTTGGTTAGCGCTTCGGGGATCGAGCGGACATGCCGCGGTTGGCGGCGACGAGGGCCGGGTCGCGGCCGCGGAGTCGCATCCAGAGGTCGAAGACGGGGTGGACCTTGGCGCGCCCGCCGCCGGAGTAGGTCTCGAAGGCGTTCGTATCGCGGCTGCGCGAAAGGGTGGCCAGAGCGTCGGCGTTGGCCTGCATCGCTAATTGCATAGCCCGCGTCCAAGAAGCGGTGGAGATGCCAGCTTCGGTCGGCGGCGTCTGCACGGACACGGCTCGAACCAGCACTTCGGGCCGCTGATCGGTCCAGAAAACGTACTCGACGGCGACGGTGGCGACGACGACATCGCCCAGCCGAGCGGCGGCGGCGGCGGCACCGGGGCGGATGCGGATGGGATCGCGGACGTCGGCGAACTGGCCTTGCGGCGTGACCCAGAAGGCGGTGCGTGGCGCGGTGGCGAAGACGTAGCGGAGATAGTCGGTCATGGCCGCGAGCGAGCCGGGTTGGTCGGGGTTGATGCCGAAGATGCCGAGCTTGCGGAAGATGGCGAACTTTTTGAGTTGGGCGAGTTCCATCGGGCCCAGGACGGGGCGGGTGGGGGTGAGTTGCGCTCCGAGCCACAGACCCACGAGCGGATCCCACCACGAGGCGTGGTTGATGAGGACGATGGCGGGGCGCACGTCGAGTTCGATGGCGGCAAGGGCCTCGCGCGTGCCGGGGGCGAGGCGGACGGCGAAGAAGGACTTGCCCAAGAGCCGGCGCAGGTACATCGCGAAGAAGCGCCGACAGGTCGGGCTAGGCGTGGCGGGCCAGAGCAGCGGCGATTCGGCTGGGGCGGAAGGGTGTGTGGGGGGGGCGGGGGGCACGGTGCGGTACTCAGCGGATGGGGCGGTGATAGGAGCGGCCGGCCCAGACGGTGGACTTGCCCTTGGTCAGGTCGCTCGACGCCTCGGAGAGGATCGACGCGACGAGCGCGGCCCCCAGCGGATAGGCGAGGATGCCCTCGAGCCGTGATGAGCCCAGGGCGGCGGCCAGGGCGAGGGCGATGAACATGATGAGCAACGCGGCGAGGCCGGCGACGGCGGTGACGGTGCCCATCGCCTCGCCCGATTGGAGCCGCACGGCGGCGCCCGCGAGCACGGCCATCATGCTGGCGAGGGGGAGGATGACGCCGGTGATGGTGAGTCGCAACGCGGAGCTGCGGAGGCGGCCGGGGTTGCGGTTGGCCCCTTCGATATAAATGCGCTTCCAGCCGCGGCGGAAGGCGGCAAAATCGGAGTACATGCGGCAGCGGAGCATGCCGTCGGCCATGAGAAGGCCGGTCATGAAGCCTTTGTGGCGGAGGTGTCGGGCGAGCTGGATGTCTTCGAGCAACTCGTCCTTAACGACTTCGTGCCCGCCGATGGCGTCGTAGGCGGCGCGGCGGAAGAGCATGAACTGGCCGTTGGCGAAGGGGCGGGCGTGGTCGCGGGCGTTGGCTTTGAGGGGCGGGTATTGCCGCAGGAGTTCCATGCCGGCGACAGGCTGCACAATGGTCTCGAACCAGCGGTCGGTGGTGAGCGTGCTCAGGAGGCTGAGCATGTCAAGCCCGCGATCTTGGAGAAGCGCGACGCAAGCCCGAATGCAGGCGGGGTCAAAGCTGGTGTCGGCGTCGGCGAAGAGCAGCAAGTCGGCATCGCGGGGTGGGTCGGGGGGGGGGGCGTGTGGTGAGGGTCGGGGGGACTGAAGCGCCGACCAGATGGCGTGAACCTTGCCGGCCCAGCCTTCGGGGCACTGGTGGATGAGGACGATATCGAAGCGGTGGTCGCCGTCGATGGCACGGCGGAGGGCAGCCTCGGTGCCGTCGGTGCAGCGGTCGAGCGCGAAGATGACTCGAAAGCGCGGGTAATCTTGCAGTCGGAGCGAGGTGGCGAGGCCGGCGATCGTGGCTTGCTCGTTGTGGGCGGGGATGATGACGCAGACGGTGGGGGCGGGGGGGTGGGCGGGGCCGTCTTCCTGAAGCTCGCGGGCGGCGGGGAGGCCCAAGCCCATGCGGGCGGTGGGCAGGCCACGCTGGGTCTGGAGGACACGGGCCCAAACGATACCCCAGTAAACGCCCGAACCGACCGCGCATAAGGTCAGGATCAACAGGGATATCCACGCGATCAGAGGCATGGGGCGAACGTTAGGCTCAGGTCTGGTCGGCTGAACCGTCCGCAGCGCGGACGAATCCGGGGGTGGCCGGTCGGCGAAAGCAGGCGGGTCTTGGCTGCGCGTTCGCGGATGTTTACTTGCGTACTTAGTCGGCAGCCGTTACTATCTTTTTAAGCCAGCAATGGCCGCCCTCGCACAGCCATCAGAGGCACGGGCAGAATGGAGCTTTCTATGAACATGTACTCGCTCATCGCTCGCCTCGGACCGGCCGCACTATTGGCGGCTGCTTTGGCCGGCTGCAACACAGCCCCCAGGGGCGACACCGGCGGAATTATCGACCCCAAGGAGCGAACGGGGGCCGATCGCTTCGACGAGCGGGCCGACACGGTGACACTGTTTGAGTTTGCGGAGGATGTCGGGCAAAACCTGGCGGGCGAGTTCCTATCCGTCCCGGCGATCCAGGGCTCTCAGTATCGCGTGGTCATCGAGATCGGGTCGATCCAGAACAACACGCGGACCCCGGCGTCGGACTTCGCGGCGGTGCAGCGGAGGGTGTTCATTACGCTGGCACAATCGGATCTGGTGCGGAAGGGTGCGAAGGTGGTGGAGAGTCGGGCGCGGGTGGAGCGTGACGCCGGGGCAGCGGGACAAGCGACGGTCGTTCGCGATCCGCTGGGCCGGGAGCGTCCGACCAGCAGCGGCGGGATGACCGATTATCCCCTGGGTGACACGTACTTCCTTCAAGGCACGTTCAGCGAGCTGTCGCGCGGGGCCGGGCGGCAGAGCACGTACCAGTTTGACTTCACGCTGACCAACGCGCAGTCGCGCGAGATCGTGTACGCCAAGCAGATCCTGGCGAAACAGTTTCGCTAGAATTTAGATGCTGGTGCCGACGCCCGAGTTTGCCCGTTGACGCATAGACGGCGGACAGATAGCGGATCGGCGACGCCGAGATTTGGCGTTGGCTAGTTGGTCAGGGTGGGCGGGGTGGGCGGGGGGCGTCAGGAGAAGCCATGACTGGATGCCCGTGCTGGACGAAACTGATCGGTGTCGCGGTGCTGGGGGCGGTTGGTCTGCTGGCACCGAGCTGCGCCGCGCCGGCGCGGACGACGCTGCTGAAGCCATCGGACCTGGTGCTCAACACGCAGAAGGTCGTTGAGCAGTTGGCGGGGAGCGATTTCCTACGCGGTCGTGAGGGTGGGAGGGCGACGCCGATCGTCATCAGCCCGGAACCGCTGGAAAATCTTTCGGACAACCGGCTTTCGTCGGGCGATCAATGGGTGGCGATATCGCGAGTGCTGCTGAACCCGCAGATGCTCGAACTTTTGCGTGCGCACAACGCGCGGGTGCAGATGCCCCAGCTCAAGAGCGAGGCGATCGCGCGGGCGGGGCTGACGATCAACGAGCCGCCGGCGCAGGTGGCACCGACGCACCTGTTCCGCGCCACGCTGCGGTCGCTGGCCCGGGCGGCGAGCGCCAGCGGCGGGACGGTGGCGAGCGAAGCGACGCAGCGGCGCGATACGTTCGTGTTCGAGTATGTGATCGTCGAGATCCAATCTCGGCAGATCGTTTGGAGCGGGCAGAGCGAGCTAGCTCGGCTGGCGCATGGATCGTTGATCGATTGAAAAGGCCGCGGGCATCGTGCCCGCGCGGCTGGACGGGGGGCTGACGGTGCTGTTGCACACGGAGCACGCATGGCCAAGACGACCATCGGACGCAGAGTGTCGAGTCCCCGGCTGGTTTCCGCCCTGCTGCTGATCGCGCTGGTCGTGGGCGGGTGCACGCAGGCCTACCGACGTGACGAACAAGTGGTTTCGCTGACGCGGCAGGGGGAGTTCGGGCGGGCGCGAGAGGTGGCGCAGAGCCGGGCCATTCGCAGCGAAACCGATCGGTCCTTCATGCTCGACCGGATGAAGATCGTGACGCTGGCGCTGGCCGACGGCGTTCCCGAGGCGGCCGAGCCGATCGCGGACCGGCTCTATGACTTCCTGCGCACGCAGGGCGTCAATGAAGGCAACGGGTTCGGGGC
>Ga0105048_10005446_pt1 | contig 20574 bp, 18 predicted proteins | sample MAT05_FD_78382 | JGI IMG/M metagenome (GOLD analysis project Ga0105048, IMG submission 78382) | Freshwater microbial communities from Lake Fryxell liftoff mats and glacier meltwater in Antarctica - MAT-05 | ecosystem: Environmental > Aquatic > Freshwater > Ice > Liftoff microbial mat | place...
ACGGGACAGGTCTGTAATTGTTCGTGCGGAGATTGAAGAACGTTTGATCCTCACGGATCGCCGTTCTCAGCCTCGAAAGGGCTTCGTCGGTTTAACCTTGGATTTCAACCCGGGGTTTGGGTCACGAAGTCGCTCGATGAACAAGTACCCAGATCGATAAGCGCGTCGCTTCGGCGGCGAAGCAGGGTGGTACCGCGCGGAACCCCTCGTCCCTGCCGAGGGGTTTTTTTGTTGCCAGTTAATTCTAAGGAGTTACTGTGAGAAGTGATCATTTCGACCAAAACAGCTTGGACATAGACTCTGTCGAAGTCAATCCTCATTTGGATGACGAGTACATAGTGCAGTATCACCTTTCAAATTTTGACGTTGATGTAAAACGTCGAACAATCGACATTGCCAAGGCATACATGAGCGTCTTTCCTTTAGGTGGTCGTCTGTATGGTCAGAACTGCTCCTACTGGCCGGGAACAAATCAAACCCCTTTGGAGGAACTACGGCTCATAATCATTGATTCCGAATCTGCGTTGCTCGCTACTGAATCGACCGAAGCACTGAATGATTGGCGTCGCACTTATGTTGATGGCGCAATATCCCAGATACTGCGGAAAATGAAGCAAATTCCTGAACATGAACGAAAGCTTGTCGGGGGATTGGCAAATCAAACCAAGCAAGGTCTCCTAACTGTTTTGGAAGTTGCCAAGGACCATGTTCTAGGCAACGCAATGAACGTCCGACTCGCGGCGGAGTCAATCGACGTGACGCTGCCTGGACGGAAACCGCTGATGGGTACCGCCCATCCGATTTCGATGATGATCGACGAAATCAGCGAAATCTTCGCACTCATGGGTTTCCAAACTGTCTTCGGGTCCGAAGTGGAGACCGGCCGTTACAACTTCGATCTGCTCAACATCCCGGCGAACCACCCGGCTCGCGATGTCTGGGACACAATGATCGTCGACTCAGACAACGAAGAGATCGTATTGCGGACACACACCTCTCCGATGCAGGCGCGGGTGATGGAATCGACCGCACCACCGGTTCGCGTGATCGTCCCCGGGCGTGTCTACCGCTTTGAAGCTCAGGACGCATCTCACGAATGGATGTTCCACCAGATCGAGGGTCTGGCGGTCGATGAACACATCACGATGGCGGACCTCAAAGGTGTCCTGACAGAACTCGCCCGCCAACTCTTCGGTCCCGAACGGCGAGTTCGGTTCCGCTGCGATTACTTCCCATTCGTCGAACCGGGGGTCGATTTCGCGGTCGATTGTGCGATCTGCAATGGCAAAGGCTGCCGAGTCTGCAAGCACACGGGTTGGCTCGAGATGGGCGGCGCCGGGATGGTTCACCCGAAAGTGCTGCGAGGGGTCGGGTATGACCCGGAGAAGTTCCAGGGGTTCGCGTTCGGTCTCGGGGTTGAGCGGATGGTGATGATGAAATACGGCGTGAATGATGTTCGCGCCTTCGCCGGAAATGATCTTCGCTTTCTTGGCCAGTTCGGACGTGCGTCGATCTGACGCTGGATTCATCACCACAGAGGTGCATCTCATATGAAAGTTCCAATGAAATGGCTCGCGGACTTCGTCGAAACAGGTCTGGCTCCAAAGGATCTTGCGAATCGTATGACGATGGCGGGACTCGAAGCGGAGAAGTTCGAGGAGATTGGTGAACTCTGGAACAACGTCTATGTCGGTTACGTCGCCGAGGTCAAACGCCATCCTGACGCAGACCGGCTGGTGCTGGCAACAGTCGAAGCCGGAGAACATCACCTGACCGTAGTTACCGGGGCACCGAACATTGCCCAGGGACAGACGGTCGCACTCGCTTTGGCGGGAGCACGCCTGTATGACGGGCACAGCGAAGGGATGGAGCTCAAAACGCTCAAACCCGGAATGATCCGAGGGATCAAGTCCGAGGGGATGGTCTGCTCCGAAAAGGAGCTAGGTATCTCCGAGGAACACGAAGGAATTCTGGTTTTGCCGGCCGACGCGCCTGTTGGATCACCCCTGAAAGACTATCTCGGCGACACCGTTATCGAGTTCGAAATCACACCGAATCTGGCACATGCATTTTCAGTTCAGGGAATTGCCCGCGAGGCCGGTGCATTGACACAATCTGAGGTGAAATCCCCGGAGATTGCGGACATCGGTTCTTATCCAACGGCGGCCAATGAACTTGTTACCATCGATGATACAGCGTTGTGCAGCCGTTACATGGCGATTGTCTTCGAGGGACTGGAAATCGGTCCTTCACCGGAGTGGCTTGCACGGCGTCTCAATGCGGCAGGGTTGCGTCCGATCTCCAACATTGTGGATGTAACCAACTACGTCATGCACGAGATTGGTCAACCTCTTCATGCGTTTGATCTGGATGCACTCGACGAGCGACGAATCGTCGTTCGCCGAGCACATGAGGGTGAAACATTGAAGACGCTCGATCACGTTGAGCGTAGCCTCTCGACCGACATGCTGGTCATCGCAGATGCAAACAAAGCAGTAGGTTTGGCAGGGGTGATGGGTGGATTCAATTCGGAAATCTCGGACAACACGAAAACCGTGATTCTCGAGGGAGCCAATTTCAACATGTCGTCGATCAGGCAAACAGCCCGATCGTTGAAGCTGCGATCAGATGCGTCTGCGAGATTCGAACGAGGAATCGATCCGAACCTGGTCAGTCTGGCGATCGCACGGGCGACCCGGCTGATTCTCGATCTTTGCCCGAACGCGAGGGTGACCGCGGTCGCCGATGTCTATCCTTCACCAGTCGCACCGGCATCACTCACGATGCCAATAGCCAAAATTGGCCGACACCTGGGCATTGAATATCTCGATGATCAAATCCTTGATGCGCTGACACGGCTGGACTTCGCTCCATCGATCAATGGTGTGGGAGCCGACAAATCACTGACCGTGACGATCCCGACATATCGCCGCGACGTCTCAATTCCCGAGGATATCGTGGAAGAGGTCGCTCGTGTGATCGGATACGAGGGACTTCCATCCACGCTGCCGATTGGTCGCACCATTCAGGTTAAGAGGGATCCTGCCTACCAGCTCCGCAAGTCCGTGCGATCGATTCTGATGGCGCATGGTGCAAGCGAGGCAATAACCTATGTCACCGTCAGTCAAGAGGACCTCGCGCCGTTCAGTAGCCACGATAGCGAGTGGTTGGGATTCGTCCACCGAGCCGCCCGCGCCAATCTGGTCAGAGTCATCAACCCGCTGCAGGCCGGGCGAGATTTGCTTCGACCGACGTTGATTCCATCACTCGTACAGGCGGTTTCGGCGAATCTGAAACACGCGGAGAGTGTTCGACTCTTCGAACTTGCACATGTCTACTTGCCGAATGGCAGAGACGAATTGCCATACGAGGCCGAGACAGTTGCGGTCGCCGTCGCCGGGCGTCGTGAATCAACCGGCATGCATGCGTCGCGGGAATCGATGGACTTCTTCGATGTCAAGGGCATGATTGACGATCTCGCGGTCCGGCTCGGTGTGGCGCTAACCGTGACAGCCGAAGTTGCGCCTGGCCTTCATCCGGGTCGATCTGCAATCCTGACGCAAGGCGACGTGATCGTCGGTCGCGTGGGAGAACTTCACCCGGATGTCGCGAGCGCGTTTGGAATCGATGATTTCCGCGTAGCCGTGGCCGAACTCGATCTTGATGTAATCCTCCAGTCGCAGTCAAGGGAACGGCGAGAAGTAAGAGTTCCTCGCTTCCTGCCGGTGCATCAGGATTTCGCGATTGTGGTTCCCGAAGCTGTCACAGCGGGAGAAGTTCAACGTGCCCTCTCCGACGGATGCGGTCCATTGGCGTCGAACTTCACCCTCTTCGATATCTACCGCGGAAGTCAAATCGGTGAGGGTAACAAGAGTATGGCCTTCAGAGTCACCTTCACCGCTCCGGACCGGGCGCTGACCGATGCTGAACTGGTCAAGGTACGTGGAAAATTGGAGAGAGTGCTCAAACAGCGAGTAAGTGGGGCATTGCGTTCCTGATAAACCCCGATCCCGTGCTTTTCTCATTGACGGACAGAAAGACCGACCGCGATGACCGAGTTCACTTTTTCGATCAGAACAATCACGGATCTCACTGAAGCACGTAAAGCGCTGACACGCAAGCGGGGTTTCGAAGAGGCTGTGCTCTCACCCAGAATGCAGGAGGGAATTCGCCGAGTTTTCGGACAGGACCTTACTGCTCACGAGGCCGTTGACCGCATTTTGAGAGATGTGCAGCGTGACGGCGATGAGGCCATTCGTCGCTATACCGACGCGATTGATGGTGGTGCGCCGGAGTCGCTCGAAGTTCCGAAGGCCGATTGGGATTCTGCCTATGACGCAATCTCACCCGAATTGCGCGACGCCATGGAGCTCGCCGCAGGGCAGATCGCTCACTTCCACAAAAAGCAATTGCGCACATCGTGGTTCGATTACACCGATGAAGGCGCGCTTGGACAGATCGTTCGACCGTTGGATCGCGTGGGCGTTTACGCGCCAGGAGGAACTGCGGTCTACCCATCGTCTCTTCTGATGACTGCAGTTCCGGCGAAAGTAGCAGGTGTCCAGGAAATCTTCGTCTGCTCCCCGCCGCACAACGGAGCGGTATCTCCCTTGATTCTGGCGGCAGCAAAAATTGCGGGTGTCGATCGGGTCTTTCAGGTCGGAGGCGCACAGGCGATTGGCGCGATGGCCTATGGCACCGAAACGATTCCTCACGTCGATAAGATTCTCGGTCCAGGGAACATCTTCGTGGTACTCGCCAAACAACGAGTCTATGGTTCTGTCGCGATCGATGCCTTGCCTGGTCCGACGGAGACGCTACTGGTGGCGGACGAATCGGCCGACGCTGTGCTTGCCGCGGCTGACATGCTGGCCCAGGCCGAGCACGATGTGATGGCGACCGCCATTCTCATCACCACCAGCGCTGATATCGCGCGAAAAGTCGAAATCGAACTGGAACGTCAACTGAAGGAACTCGAACGCGCGGACATCGCCGGAGCCTCGATCGTCCGCAACGGGATTATCGCGGTTGTTCCGACGATTGAAATCGCCGTCGATCTCTCAAATGCTTATGCTCCGGAACATCTTTGTCTTCTGCTTTCCGACCCATGGTCCGCGGTTCCGCTGGTCAAACACGCGGGAGGTATCTTCGTTGGAGAAAACAGCCCGGAGGCCCTGGGCGACTACACCGCCGGCCCAAGTCACGTGATGCCGACTGGTGGCACCGCCCGATTCTTCTCACCGATACATGTTGGCGATTTCACCAAGGTGATCAATGTCGCTGCCGCGAATCGCAAAGCGCTCACTCGGCTCGGACCAGCGACGATTGCACTCGCCCGGGCGGAGGGATTGACTGCGCACGCGAAGGCGATCGAGCGTCGACTCGATTGATTCCAGTAGTCGCAAAAAAGATCAGTTATCGGCGTTGATTTCTCGCAGCGCGGCGATAACGCGCTCCTCGACCGAGGAGCCAGTCTGCTTGCCGATTCGGGAGACAGCGACATTCGCCTCGCCGAGGCTGTAACCAAGTGCCCGCAGTGCCGCTATGACATCCGAGTCTTCCGACGAGGGTGCGGCAAAAGCGAAACCTGCCTCCGGCAACTTTCCGCGCAATTCGAGGATGAGTCTGGCTGCGGTTTTTTTGCCAATGCCAGGAACAGTCGCCAGGGTATCCGCGTCCCCCTGTTCGACCGCGATGTGCAACGTTTCCGGTTTCAGCACTGAGAGTACGGCGCAGGCAAGCCGAGGACCTACGCCGGTAACGGCGATCAACGCCTCGAAAACGCGCATCTCCTCGTCGAAGGCGAATCCATAGAGCGCGAGAATGTCCTCTCTCACCACCAGATATGTCTTGAGTTCAATTGCGTCCCCGACATCGCCAGATTCAGAGACCGTCGTCGCGCTGGTGCCGACTCGGTAGATGACGCCGTTGACGTCAACGAGCAGTGAATCTGCGTATTTGGCCACGATCTGACCACGAAGTCCGGCAATCATCCCTTGGTCTCCGCGTCACCGATCCGGAAAAAGCGTTCGGCATTGAGGCCCAGTACGGCCTCTCGTTCTTGTTGATCGCGCCATTCGATCTGGCGCACACGATTCAGGAAGCGATCCATCTTCAGTACAGGATAGTCGCTTCCATAGAGAACGCGATCGGGTCCGACAATATCAAGCACTGTACGGAAGATCTGGGGTTTGTACAGGTAGGTCGAGGCGGCGGAATCGTAAACCACATTCGATGTCACCAATTCGATTTCGGGCATCAGTTCGTGGAATGGCAACCCTCCACCCCAATGTGCCGCAACCACCTTCAGGTTGCGAAAACTCGCCAGAAAATGGACAAGTTTTTCCGGGGTGGCGGTGCCTTTGCCAGGATAAATGTGTCCCAGTACTTCACTTGAATGCAGCAGGACAGGGCGATCCGATTCGACGCACACGTCAACGAAGTTCCGGAGATCATTGGTCTCTCGCCAATCGAAGTTTTGAGCATCGGCGTTGAGCTCACCGATGCCGATCGCCCCGTTTTCGAAACAGCGCTGGCTTTCAGGAATTGCGCCGTGCCTTGTTGGCGCGACGATCCCGAGCCAGGAGAGTCGATCCGGAAACCGATTGGCCGCATCGGCCATGTAATCGTTGTGTAACCGGCAAAGCGCTTCGTCGACCCAGGGGAACCCGCACAGAATCGATCGATCTACACCGGCAGTATCCATCGCGGCCACAAGTGCCTCTGCGTCGACAAGTCGAGCTTTAGGGTTTTGGTACAAGAGCTCGAACCAACGATCTCGCGCGAGATACGACTCTCGATGCGCAACGACCTCGGGTGGAAATACATGCACATGGCAATCAATCACCCGTGGCGTGGCCGGATGCAGTTCGCCGTCCAATTCAGGCTAAATCACGAAGAGATAAAGGAGAACGGCGATCAGAGCGATTGCGAGAAGCGACACGAAAATCGGGATCATCATCGACGTCGACGACGGGGCGCTCTTCGCAATCGCCACGGGTTCCCGGTTTGGAAGCACGGTCAGAATCGCTGCGGTGACGTTGTCTGTTGTGTTTCGTTCCTTCGCCGTGTGGATAAGTTTGGCAGTCGCAGCGTTCGGATCAAGTGTCACCAGTGCGTTGAGAAAGTCGTCGCTTGAAACCACATCGAAAAAGCCGTCAGTGCAGATCAGGACTCGATCTTCCGGTAACAGTGTCAGCTCGAAGATGTTTGGCATCTTTGCATCGAGTTTGGCTTTGTGACCCAACGCATGCGTCAGAATGTTCCGATGCGGACTCTCGCGCGCCTCGGCTTCCGAAATCGCGCCTTGCTCAACCTGATCGGCAACGAGCGAGTGATCTTTGGTGATCTGGGTAAGTCTGTTGGCACGGGCGAGATACGCGCGACTATCGCCAATCGACGCAATGGTTGCGTATTTGCCCCTTGTCGCGGCAACGACCAGCGTCGTTCCCATCATTGCGGGCGGCACGGCACCCTGGCCGTTTTCGAAGATGCGATCGTTGGCTCGCCGAAATGCCTGTTTGAGGAGGAGCGCGATGTCGGCGCCGGGGTCGGCGGCAAACATCTCCCTGACCACGTCGATCGCCATTTCACTGGCAACCTCACCGCGTTGATAGCCACCCATTCCATCGGCCACGGCGATGAGATATCCGCCGTCGGTGGCACTTTCTCCGTTTCCTACAGGTTCCAGCTCGGTCACAAAGACGGCATCTTCATTGGAACTTCGGCCACCGACATCGGTGGCGTGAGCGACCGAGAAACGGAGTTTTTGTTCGGGGGGTGTCTCCACCAAAGAAAGTGTCACGTGCGAACCAAAATCCCTTTGAAATCCGGCGCAAATCGCTTTTTAGAATAGCATGTGAATATTGGGAGCGACAAAAGCCGAAGCTAGGAAATGGTAGCAATGATCTGTACCTCCGGTGCTACACTCACTTCGCGTTCGGCTTCCGATCCGCCATTCCTGTCCGATTGCCAGCAGGAGCAACCACTCATGAAATTTCATCTTTCCCGGCGATTTGGCACTTTCATTGTCCTGGCACTACTTCCCACGTCAATTATCACAACAGTCACTGCGGCCGACGCGACTCCCCCCGCAGGGCCTCCAAGTGCGACTCAGTCGATTCTCATCGAGGCCAGCAAGCAACTTGCTGCAACCCCCACCATCCGCTTCGAACTCAAGGTCGAGGGCGATACCTTCATCGACGATGGAAAGAGCCTTCGACTCCTCGAAGCAAGCGGTGAATTGGTTCGCCCGGAGAGTGTGCGAACCGACTTCAAGTTGAAGGTCATGGGAACGGTCACCATCAGCACCAGTATGGTCATCATCGGAGAACAACGCTGGTCGACTGATCTCATCACCGGTTCCTGGGGAGATGCGCCCGAGGAGTTCGGTTACGACCCAGGGATCTTGTTTGACAATCAGAACGGAATCGGCCCGGTCATGGATCGGATTCAGGATCCAACCCAGCTCGCAGATGAAAAGGTTCACGATCGTGACGCTTATCACATCACGGCCCAGGTGAAACCGGAGATTCTGGACGATTTGACATCGGGGACCATGAGCGGCGATCCAATCTCAGTGGATTTGTGGATCGACAAGGAGACGCATGACGTCCTCCGCGTTCGCCTGACCGAGCCGGACACCGTAACCGACCGCGAGCCGGCGGTTTGGACGCTCGATATTACCGATCAGGGCAAAGAGTTCACGATCGAACCGCCCGCCTAAATGGCAGCGCTGAGAGAGTGGCGATGACCGAGATGCGCGGGCGAGTTGCCGGAAATTCGGTGCTCATTTGCGCACTTTGCGCTGTCTTTCTTGGCGCAGTGGACTTGACGGTCATTTCGACGGTGCTGCCAAGCATTGTTATCGATCTGCAGATCAATACAGCCGATATCGACCGTTATATCTGGGTTGTCAACGCCTACTTGTTGGCCTACATCGTGGCGATCCCCGTCCTGGGCAGGGCATCCGATCTCTTCGGTCGCCGTGCTTCTTTCCTCGGTGCGCTGGCACTCTTCGTGGCCGGTTCGCTCTGGAGCGGTTTTTCTTCCAGCCTCGGAGAACTGATTGCGGCACGTGCACTTCAGGGGGCCGGTGGCGGTGCACTGCTGCCGGTGACGATGGCGCTTGTGGCCGACATGACGACGGAACGCAAGCGGATCACGACCCTTGGTCTTGTCGGAGCGGTCGATACCCTCGGTTGGGTACTCGGGCCACTCTGGGGAGCCGCTGTCGTTGCAGTCATGGGGAACGCGCATGACGCATGGCGATGGGTTTTCTGGATCAATGCCCCGCTCGGAGCGGTCGTGGCCATTTTCATCTTTTTTCAGACCCGGGATCTACCGGCATCGGTTGCGGCAAAGTCCGGTCAACGTCTCGATCTCATCGGAGCATTTCTACTCGGAGCGGCGCTACTCCTTCTCAATCTTGGATTGTCTTCGGGAGGGGAAGCGGGCGTGCAGACCGGTTCTGCATTCCGGGCACTGGGTGGAACGTCGAATCCACTCGCGGATTACCTTCCCTGGTTACTCTCTGGCGGGGTGATCTTTGGAATCGGATTCGTGTTGTGGCAACGTCGAAGCCGTTCTCCAATTCTTCCCCCGGAACTCTTTCGCAATCGAATTTTCACCGCGAGTCAAATTGCCAACTTTCTGGTAGGGGCGGCTCTGATCACCACCATGGTGGACGTTCCACTCTCGGTCGCGCTGCTCGCCGATGAGAGCGACGTCGGGGCAGTTAGCGCTTTGCTCTTCGCGCCGTTTACGCTTCTCATGGCAGCGGGTGCGCTGATGGGCGGTCAGTTGGCGGTGGCGCGAGGAATTCGCTGGACCTCAATTGCAGGCTTGGTCCAGGTGATCGCAGGGTACATCTGCATCTGGTTAGCGCTGAGAAATGAAGCGTATCTCTGGATGATTCCTGGACTCGCGCTTGCGGGAAGCGGATTCGGCCTCGTCATTGCACCGATCGGAGCAGCGGCGATAGACGAGGCACCTGACGATGATCGTGGTGTTGCGGCTGCCTCCACCATTCTCTTTCGCCTGCTTGGCATGATGCTCGCTCTCTCTGCGCTGACATCGTTCGGTATTCATCGATTGCAGTCGCTATCGAACAGAGTTGAACCGATCGTCAGGAATGAGGATGAGTCGACCGCGGAGTTCTTCATTCGACAAACGCAGTTCATTCAGGATGTCGCGATACCGCTCAGTGTCCAGGTCGTGCGGGAGACATTTCTGCTCGCGGCGATTATCGCGGCGCTGGCGGTGATTCCTGTCTACTTCCTGGCACACGCGAAGGAAAACTAGCTCATCGCTGCTCTCAGTGTTTTTACGGCTTCGCTGACTGGTAGGCCCGGTGAGAAGATAGCCGAGCCGACCACAAAGGTATCTGCGCCAGCTTCAATGAGGCGGCCCACATTGGTCGGTTTTACTCCACCATCGACTTCGAGGCGACAATTCGGATTCCGAGCATCGATCATTTCGCGCACCCTTCTGATGCGTTCGATAGCCGTTGGGATGAAGGTTTGGCCGCCGAACCCTGGATTCACCGACATGATGAGGATTTGTCCAACGTACGGCACCACCTCCTCCAACGTGGAGAGTGAGGTGCCAGGGTTGAGCGTCACTCCAGCGATTGCCCCCTGGTGCGAGATCGCCTGTAACGTTCCCAACAGATGCCCGCACGTTTCGACGTGCACGGTGATGATATCGGCACCCGAGTCGACGTACCGCTCAACATACCGCTCGGGTTCTTCGATCATCAGGTGAACATCCAGCGGCAGCGCCGTGTGGGCACGAATTGCATCAAGAATCGGAAATCCAAACGAGAGGTTGGGCACAAAATGGCCATCCATGACATCAAGGTGGATGAAATCGACACCGGCGGTCTCGGCCTCCGAAACCTGCTCTCCAAGACGGAGCATGTCTGCGGTCATGATCGAAGGACCAATTCTGATTTCACGTCGATCCACGTTGCGCCTCCTTGAAATTCAACCGTTCGCCCCGCGTTGACTATACTCCGGTGGACAACGGTCAAAAGAATGAGGAGAACATTTGCCGACTTTGAACCTGAAATCAACTCCGACTCCACGGCCACCATCAGGTCGATCACAGTTGTTATCGGTGCAACTCGCGATAGGAACCGGGTTAGTTGCGCTCTCCTGGGCAGCTTCCTGGAGTGAAAAGACCCCGCTTGCCCATCACAGCTTTTTCTTTCTTTGGCTCGGGTATGTGCTGGTCGTAGACGGACTCGTGCTGCTTCGCACCGGCACTTCTTTGCTTTCACGCGGTGTCGGTCGATTTATTGGACTCTTCGTAGTTTCGATCCCACTCTGGTGGTTGTTCGAAGCGCTCAATGCTCGCCTGAACAACTGGAGCTATCAGTTGCCCCACGAATACACGTGGTTGGCCTATCACGCTGAAGCATCTCTGGCCTTTTCCACGGTTGTGCCCGCGCTCTTCGGCACAGCGGAATTGTTTCGATCGTTCGCCTTCGTTCGTCGATTTGACAGCTGGAAGCGTCTGAATCCCGGAGACGCGGGTTGGATGCCCTTTACTCTCACCGGCGCGATCATGCTCGGTTTAGTGCTTACCTTTCCGGCGATCTTCTTCCCGCTGGTTTGGATCGGACTCTTCTTCCTGGTCGATCCCGTCGTCCACCGGCTCGGTGGGATCAGTGTTGCGGGCGACGTTGAAGTCGGACGGTGGGCGCTTGTCTTCTCCCTCTTTTTGTCGGGATTAACTTGCGGCTTCTTCTGGGAATTCTGGAACTCCTCTGCAATGCCAAAGTGGACCTACGACATTCCGTATGCGGAGTGGCTTCACCTCTTTGAGATGCCTGCACTTGGCTACGGAGGTTATCTCCCGTTTGCTCTTGAAACCTTTGCACTTGTGATGCTCATCAACAGGTTTACTCGAATTTGGCCCGAGTCTTACCTCTTTCCGCCAGCCGATTTGAGACCGGTACGCGCGGAAGCTACTCATGAAGTACCAGTGGGCCGAATTGTGCCGTGAGGAAGTCCGCTCCTATAATGATTTTGGTTTCAGGAGTGGTCCTGCCGCATTTAGCCAGCTCGGACATCACATCATGGTGAACATTCTCGATAAGTTCGAGCAATCATTTGAACGACTAGTCGAAGGTTCAGTCGGCCGACTCTTCCGCAGCCCGATTCAGCCTGCCGAAATCGGTCGTAAACTCGAGCGTGCAATGATCACCAATCAGGTGATTTCGGTCGACTCGACCCTTGTGCCTAACGATTACCACGTCGCGATGCATCCCCAGGATATGGTGCTCTTTGTCGATTTCGTGCCTGCTCTTTGCCGCCAGATGGAAGGATGGCTGCACGATGCTGCAGAGGAACGTGGTTTCTCTTCGATCGACCGCATGCGAGTTCAGATCATCGGCGACGAAACGGTACCGCGTCGCGCCATCCAGGTAACGGCGGCGATTGCCGATCGGCCTGATCTCGGCAGAGCAGAGCAGGAAGCCGTTCAGCGGACAGAGATTTTCCGGGTCATTAAGGACACGATCGGAATGACTCCTGTCCGTCTGAAGTTCATCACTGGTGTTCAGGCCGGCAATGAGTTCATCATTCGCAAACCGATTACGACACTTGGTCGGGCGTTAGACAATGACATTGTGCTCGAGTCGGGAGATATCTCTCGCCACCATGCGAGACTTGAGTACGCGAACGAACAAATCCGCGTTGTCGATCTCGATTCTACAAACGGCACGCGCGTTAACGGTAAGAGCGTCCGCTCGCAATCAGTGCGATCGGGCGATGAAGTCGCGTTTGGAACGCTGACCGCTGAGATTCTGCCATTCCAGCAGGACGGGCGTTGATTGGCGCCGCCAGCGCGGTAGGTGCTGGCGGTGAGTAACCCGATTCCCTACGACTGGTTCTTCCTCATTATTCGACTCGCATTCGTCGGGCTGCTTTACCTCTTCATATGGCAAGTGATGCGAATCACGATGCGAGATTTACGTCGCTCTACCGCGGTCACGACCAAAAAGCGCTCTGCCAAAGCAAAGATGGTCATCATTGATCCAGCGGAGTCGATCGTCAATACCGGCACGAGTTACTCGATCGGGCCGAAGACGTCGATCGGACGTCATCCTGACTGTTCGATCGTGATCGATGAGCCCTTTCTGTCGTCCCTTCATGCAACGATCGAGAGTCGCAATAAGGCCTGGTACGTGACCGATCATGAGAGCACGAACGGCACGTTTGTCAATGGACGGATGATCAAGGGAACGGCCTACATCGAAGCCGATGACGTCGTACAATTCGGGAGGATAAAGCTCCAGTTTTTTGTCTGACGACACCCGGGCGCGCAACGGATCGGCGACGATCGCGCGATGTTGGCAGGTAATAATTAATCCCGAGGGAGCGTACCTTGTCGCAAAAGCCGATGTCTCTACCGATCGAATCGATCGGTCCGGTCAATCAATACGCTTCCGGAGGATCATCGATCCAACTGGGTTGGTTGCGACTGACTTCTTCGCGATTGCGTCTGGTCGCAGCGCGGGCCTCATTTGCCGCGGCGATGCTGATTCTTGTAGCGGCTGTTGGTTTGTTTGCGTTCCGCACGCTCTATTCCGAGAAGATTTATCCTTCTATTTCGGTCGCGGGAGTCGAAGTTGGAGGTCTTACTTCAGCGCAGGCAAGTGAGAAACTGCAGTCGCAGGCAGATGCGATCCTGGCTTCCACACTCACGCTCTGGTTCGGAAAACAGACATGGAACCCGACGCTCGAAGAACTCGGTGTTACCGTCGACCTTCCGGCGGCACTGGCCTCCGCGTATGACATTGGGAGAGAACCTGATGCACGAGCACGTGTCGACTCCGCGCTTACATTGATTCAAGGAGAGCGAACCGTACCGCTCCAATTACAGGTCAGTCAGACTGTTCTGAATGAGTGGTTCGACCGGGTTGATAGTGACATTGCGATGCCGGCAGCGAATGCCTATCTGGTCATCGACAATGGTGTCGTGTCTGTGATGCCCGATCAGAATGGCACTGAAGTCGACCGCGACGCCGCGCGCGCCATCGTGATCAGCAGTCTCGAAACACTCCAGCCGTTCCAGGGATTGTTGCCGACAAAAGCAGAGGTTGCGCGAATTCATGTCGCTGATCTGGCGATTGCAAAGTCGCACCTGGAGACCGCACTCAAGACGCCGGTGAAACTCGATTATGGAAAGAATGACTGGTCATTGACCGGTGTTGACATGGGCGAGTTCGTCGTAGTTGGGATTGAACCGGCCCAAACCGGCGCGGCAGCGGTCACGCTGTCAATCGACGACAAGAAACTCGGCAAGTACCTTTCCTCGTTGCTCCGAGATGAGATCGACCAGAGTCCGCAAAATGCGGAAGTCGCATGGAGTTACGACAAAGATAAGCTCGTCTCAGCTGAGACGAGCCGAGATGGAATCGAACTCCGCCCCCAAAAGCTGGCCGAGGCAGTTATCTCCAGTTTCTGGGGATCAACCAAAGTCGTGGAGATTCCGGTTACGGTCACCAAACCAGAAATCGATAGCAAGAATCTGAAAGCTCTTGGGATTACCACTCGATTGGCTGTCGGCGATTCCAGTTTCGAAGGGTCGGATTACGGGCGTTCGACCAATGTTCAGGTTGGATCAAGCCTTCTCAACGGGACGCTGATTCCCCCACAGGGCGAGTTTTCCTTCAATCACTCGATTGGAGAGATCACCGAGGAACTGGGTTACGTGGAAGCTGGTGTAGTTGTCGGTGAGCGCATCGGTAAGGATATCGGTGGCGGAATCTGTCAGGTTTCCACCACCGTGTTTCGGGCGGCGTTTTTTGCCGGACTTCCAATTGTCGAATGGAATCCACATCGTTATCGACTCGGTTTTTATGAGCAGGATGGATGGTCACCTGGACTGGATGCATCAATTCTCCAGCCCGAGGGCGATCCGTTCAACGGCGGCGATTTCCGTTTCTCAAACCCATCCGAGTCCTGGATGATGATCGAATCCTTCACCGAGGGATCGCGGATTTATGTGGCGATCTTTGGCGCTGATTTAGGGTATGACGTCCAGATCAATGGACCATATTACCCGGAAACCAAGTATCCTCCGACGGATGATATGGAGATCGTGGACGGAGAACTCCCGGGAGGCACTGTTCAACAATCCGAGTACGAACTCGAAGGTATGGATGTGACTTTCCAGCGAACCGTGTATGACCAGGACGGCAAACTTCTCTGGGATCGTACGTTTGGTACGCACTTCTATCCACGAGGGAACGTTTACAAAGTGAGCCCCGATATGGTGGGCAAGTCGCCGGCGGCGCAGGACGGGAACTGAGTGAATTCAGAAGGCACGCAACGCTCGGCAGGTGTGGACGAGAAGGTTTCGGCAACAATCGAGGGGACACTCTCGCTCGTTTTGCCAGCGCACAACGAAGAAGAAAACATCACACTCGTCGTTGAACGCGCTCTCGAGATACTCCCTCGCTATTGCGAGGAGTTCGAGATCATCATTGTCAATGACGGAAGCAAGGACCAGACACCCCGGATCATTGACGAACTTGCAGCCAAGGATTCCCGCGTCCGACCACAGCATCATCCTGTCAACAAGGGGTACGGCGCGGCGCTGACGACCGGTTTCAAAGCGAGCACGGGCGCTTCAGTGATGTTCATGGATGCCGATCGGCAGTTCGACATCGCCGACATTGGTTTGCTTGCGCCGTTTGTGAAGAACTTCGACATTGTCGCAGGTTTTCGGATGCGGCGAAATGATCCATTTCACCGGCGCGTTTTCGCCGAGACCTTCAATGTGGTCGTACGCATTCTCTTTGGCGTCCATCTGAGGGATATCGACTGCGCGTTCAAAATCTTCCGCGGGGACATGCTCCGCTCAATCGGACTCACTGCCCCCGGAGCGCTGATCAACACGGAAATCCAGGCTAAACTTCGCCGCCAGGGTGCGACAATCGAGCAGATCGGAGTCAATCATTACCCGAGAGTGGCAGGTAGCGCCACGGGCGGTAATCCACGCGTCATCCTGCGGGCGATGCAAGAGACCGTCTTCCTGTGGTGGCGGATGCGCTCCTACATTCCGCCCGCGACTGCTCCCAATCCGCAGCGACCGTATCGCCTCGGCGATGTCATCGTGGGCACGGTTGCCTTGATCGGCATCCCGACCGCGATTGCGACGGCGCGGAAAATTTTCGGGCGAGAATAGCGATTCACGACGATTGGAAACACAAATGACCCGGCTATTTGCCGGATCATGTTTGTTGAGTATTTTATTCAGGCAGCTTTGCGGGTTCTGTTGCGCTGTTTGAGGTCACGAGCGACATCGCCCAGGGTCAACGCGGGAACAACACTCCGACCGAGTTGCCTGCTGACATCGCTTATTGAAAGATCGTCAAGCAAGGTGTGCGTTCGATCGGAGATCATCCGGCTGGAGATGTAGAGCGGCTGACTTGTGCCATTTGTCGGGATTGCTCTCAATAGATCGGAACCCGTAAGCAACCCGGAGATGTTGATTTCGGGGCCGAAGAAGCCGTTTTCAATCACCGCAACTTCGAGTAATGCGCCGGTATGTCGATTGAAACGATCGACTGCCTCGTGCATCGTGGGCGCGATAAGTGTTGCGCAGGCCAATGTGGCGCCGACACCCGAAAGCCCGCCAGCTGTCGAGCGCTTGATGTAGGTTTCCAGGTTCTCCAGGAAATGCCTGGTCACCCCGATACCGTCTTCGATCTGTGGAAAGCCGTCGTAAATCTCAGCTTCCGGCACTGGACGTCCGGTCATCAGATAGAACTCATCGCCGAGATGAAAGAAGGTAGTTCCCCGTTCTCGCCGGAAAATTTCCTGCCAACGTTCGGCCTGGGCGATCACTGCCTCGGCCTCTTCTTGCTCGTACCGGCGAACCGCAATCTGTTTGCCCGGCAGGAGCCGCATGCAAGTGCGAGATAGTCGCATCTGTTTGCTCTGCCGCTCGAGTCCATGTTTCGTCAATCCGACCGGCACACCCGCAATTGAGAGGCATCGCTTGAACTGGGCGAGTTCACGGATGCTGCGCTCCATCTCTTCGCCATCATTGACGTCCGGACAGAGCACGAGTTGGGCGTGGAAATCGATACCAGCCCGTTCCAGTCTCGCCAAATCTTCCAGGATGTTGCCACCCTTGGGATTACCGACCAGTGCGACTCGCAATTCCGGGTTGGTAGCGTGAACCGAGACGTGCATCGGGCTGACCCGTTGCTCTTCGATCCGCTGCCAATCCTCTTCGCTGAGGTTGGTCAGAGTGACGAAGCTGCCGTAGAGCATGGAGTAACGGTAATCGTCGTCCATGACATACAGCGACTTGCGCATGCCTTTGGGAATCTGCTTTATGAAACAGAATGGGCAGGCATTCTCGCATATCCGGACACCATCAAAAGTCGGATCGGCGAAGGTGATTCCCCAGTACTCGTCGCCATCGAGACGCAGATCGAAACGTTGCAGCACTCCATTTCGATCAACTTCAAAGAGAGCCTCTTCCGATTGGGCATGGAACTGAAAGTCGAGCGCGTCCATCACGGGTCGGTCGTTGACGGAGACGATTCTGTCACCAGGGCGAAGTCCGAGATCGGCGCCCAGGGAACCAGGTGCGACAGCATCGATCACACCCGGAGAATCAGGTGCCAAATCGACCCGGCGGAAAGAGAGTGCACTGACAGTAGGAGCCATGAATCGTCGTCGCCGGTAACCGGCGCCCCAGGATTGTGAGCGGAAGGTCAAGCAATGGCGCGTTATGTCGCTACGCGCCCAAACCGTGCAAGTTTACCACACCGCCCGGAAATGCCCGAGAACGGCGCGGTGAGCAGGGCGGATAACGATCAGGATGGCGCGCGATAGGTCAAACCGACCCAATCTTCGATCTGTTGGCGATGGATCAACTGAAAACCACGAGGTTCGAACGTTTCGCGCACGAGCAACTCGCGGCCCTCGATGATTCCGGCCAGAACCAACGTTCCACCCGGTTTCACCGATTTGGCGAGACCGTGTGAGAGCTCGATCAGAACGCGGGAGATGATGTTCGCGAGCACGATGTCATACGGCCCGACGAAGGGACCGTCAGGAGCAACTGATCCTTCGGCGACCCGGATCAGGTCCAGCACACCGTTTCGCTCAGCATTTTCTTTGGTCGAGCGCACGGCAACTGGTTCGATGTCGACCGCGTCGATGGCACGAGCGCCCAGTTTGGCCGCAGCAATCGCCAGAATGCCAGAACCTGTGCCGACATCCAGCACGGTGTCACCTGGTTTGATGCTCTCCTCAAGTCCCATCAGGCACAGGCGCGAGGACGGGTGAGTTCCCGTTCCGAAAGCCATGCCGGGATCGAGAATGACGACGACTTCGTCGTCAGATTCCGGAGTGTAGTCGTGCCATGGCGGAGCGATGACCACTTTGTGGCCGGCGCGGAGCGGGCGGTAGTGCTCTTTCCAGGCGTTCGCCCAGTCTTCCTCCTGACGCTCGCTCACCTGAAGTTCGCCGACCGATCGCATACGGCCAAGATGCCAGAGGGCATTGCGAATCTCGTCGAGCACTTCGGGTTTGACATCGACGGCGGCGACGAAGGTCCGCACCCAGACAGGACGGGTGTAATCGACAGCAAGGTTGTCGCCGTCTCCATCCTGAGTGAATGGTTCCTCGATCGCGACCCCTTCGTTGTAACCGTAGCGAGCGAAGAGTTCCGTGACCGGTTCAACTGCCTCGTGATCGACTTCAACCGCGAGTTCCAGCCACGTCGTTTCCTTAGCCTGTTCTGTCACAACTGCACCACACTCACATCGCCGACATTGAATTTAGCCGGTCGTCCCTTGATTTCGGCGCGCTGGCCCACAATAGAATGTTCGAGGATGGTCGATTCCACGACAGCGCCATCATCCAGAATCGAGTCACGCACAATCGAATCGCGGACAACCACGCCGGCGCTGATGCTGGCAAATGGGCCGATCACCGATCGTTCAAGGATTGCACTGGGATCAATTGCACAGGGTTCGATCACGATCGAATCGCCAACCATGCGCGTTCCGGTTGCTTCGCGACTCAGGAGAATACGATTCGTGCTGAGCAGGGCTTCGCTATTGCCGCAGTCTTCCCACAGGGTGACGGGTGACGGGATGACTTTTTTGCCGGCATTGATCATGAGCTGAATCGCGTCGGCAATGAAGTATTCGTTTTTGAGAGAGATACCACGAGCCATCTGCTCCTCAATCGCGGTGAAGAGATCTGGCATGTTTTTGAAGTAGTAAATGCCGATAACGGCGAGCCGGGAGATCAAATCCTTTGGTTTTTCGACGAGTTTGACGATCCGGCCACCTTCCAGAACCGCGATTCCGAGTGCAGAGGGATCTTCAACCTCCTTGGTGAACATCACGACATCGGCATCGGTGGTGGCGAGACCGGAGAAATCGGCTTCGAAGAGCATGTCCGGAAAGAGGATGAGCGCGTCCTCGATATCCAGGTGCCGGGTGCGGAGGATGGCATCGGTTTGGCCGCGCATTTCGGGTTGGACCACAAACTCGACCGGCACAGGCACGTTCGCCCTCGCCCAGGTCGCCATGTGATCGCCAAGAAAGCCGGTGATGAAGATGATGCGAACTGGATTGAGCGGCATTACTCGATCCAGCACATGAGAGAGCATTGGTTTGCCGGCAAGCGGGACGAGTGGTTTCGGTTTGCTCCAGGTATGCGGGCGAAGTCGTGTTCCATAGCCAGCAACGGGAAGAATGATATCCATATTCGATCTCCCACCTCTCGCAACCGGGTTTCGTGTGCGGCGCGCGAGCCCAACCCTCGTGCGCCGCTACAATCTACCATCCGACGTCTGCAATCGACGCTTCATCCCGGAAAAGGAGTCCCAATGGCCAGTCTTGGTTTGAGTTTCAGTGAGTTGCAGAGGGAAATCGAAACCCGCATGACACGAATGGATGAACTTCAGGAAGAGGAGGAACAACTGGGTCAGTTTGGAGATCTGATGAGGACGGCGACCCTGATCGCGTTCCAGCGAGCGGCGGAGATGATCGAACTGAACAACCAGCGGATCGAAGCGCAGTTGCGCGCCGCGGGAATTATTCTCGAGCCTTGAGAGAAGGGCGACGTATGGCCTGATTGGTTCCGTGAAACGAGGCGGTGGGGCGAATCAGCTTGACTCTGAGGACACCGGACCACGGGAACGTAGAGGTTGGGCCTCGCCGAGAGCAACATTTGGCAACCTTTTGCAACGCTATGGTCGCATTTTGTGCCTGAGTGGCGCGATTTGTTGCAGACCGCAAAATCCGTGCAATTGCTTCGCATAAATGTTATTCCGTTTTGCCATTGTATGATTTGCACACCAAATACAAACATACCTGCTGCGCAGGTGGTTTGTCTATTGGCGATCTTCAGAATCCAGAATTGGTGCCCGGGAGTCCCAGAGGCAGCATCGGTCCTCCCCTCCGAAGGGCGCGAGGAAGGTCCGCTTGTGATGGCAAAATTTATGAGCGAACGCGATTCTCGCGCTAGAGGTTGCGACAACGGAAGTTCAGACCTGCATTGGTCCGAGGGCAATGTCAATTTGGGG
>Ga0105048_10005450_pt1 | contig 20568 bp, 20 predicted proteins | sample MAT05_FD_78382 | JGI IMG/M metagenome (GOLD analysis project Ga0105048, IMG submission 78382) | Freshwater microbial communities from Lake Fryxell liftoff mats and glacier meltwater in Antarctica - MAT-05 | ecosystem: Environmental > Aquatic > Freshwater > Ice > Liftoff microbial mat | place...
CATGGTATTTATGAAAGACTGGCAAACGGAAGTAATTGAACTTTTGAAATTCCATTGTAATTTAGTGCAAAGGCTGAACATTTGTATTTCAAATTCCAGTCCTTCATAAATATCTGTACGTTGCACGCCATACAATGACACAACCTACTAACTTGACAATTGACAAATTAATTATATCAGAAAATTTTACAGACTTCTTAAAATCTGTAAGAGACTTTTGTGACTTTATTGAAAACGATAAGACAGAAAACTATGCTTCATTTCTTAGGTTGGCACAAACTCATTTACAGACTTTGTATTTCGGCGGACAAAAACTTCAGTTTGTTGATTTAGATAATGATGTTGACTTTGACGATATAATGGCAAAACCTGAATTAGAAAATGTTTTAAAGATTTTAGCAGACAAACTTAGTAATAGATATTATTGGGTCGTATTTGACCCGACAAAAGAAGACGACATTGAACCAGTCTGTGGAGATTTGCTTGACGATTTGGGCGACATTTACAAAGACTTAAAAAATTCTTTGCTTCTATTTGACAAAGGAACACCTGAAGAAATTGAAAGTGCAGTTTGGACATTCAAATGGAGTTTTGACAATCATTGGGGCGACCATTGCATAAATGCGACTTATGCTTTACATTATTTTATTCAAAGTGCGGTTTGACAGTACGGCGTGCAACACTCGGTTTGGCATTATGGCGGCTGGACGTTGGAGCAGTCAGCAGTAGTTCGCTATTCATCGGTAGTTCCAGCTTGATGTTATAAATTAAGCAGCAGTAGTAACCATTAAACTTTATATCTTTAATCGGCTTCAGTTGTCGGCAGAAGGAACACAGAATGCTGCCACAACGCCAAGCCCTAACGTTGCCTGCTATGTTTTGACAGACCATTCACAACGACACAGTTTGACGGACTACCCTTCTACATTTGCAGACACAAAGGGCAAACCGAAAACCATATAGAGTAGGTATGAAATTTCAAAATAAATCTAATGGCACTTTTCAGAGCAACAGTTAAAAGCACACGAGTGAATAATGGGGTAAGACATGAAAAAGGAATGAGCGTAGACTTTCCATCTTCATACGGCAGCCCATTAGGCACAAATGGAGGACACGAAGTTATTGACGCATTTATGCGAAAATATGGAGTAGATATAAAAAAAGCAAGTGCTGCGAACTCCTCATATATTGAAGTTGTAAAAGTTATTTAATCACAATAAAAAAGAAAAAAAATGAACGAAGCATTATTAAATCTTTATTCTTCAAAGTGGGAAGACTTAACGGCTGCCACCACATCTATTCTTGAAGATGAAACATTGGATATAAAACCTGCAAACCCTCTGCTACTTTACATTGACGAAGAAGAGGAATATAAAAGTGCAGATATCAGACTTATGATATTTGGACAAGAAACAAATAGTTGGTATGACGAACGTGGTGCAACTATTGAGGCAGTTCAAACTTTATATGACGGCTTTTTTAATGAAGGAGAATGTTGGGTTATGGCGGACAATTTTGGAATGGAATAAGCAAATTTTTATCGTCTTTAAAAACTAAATTTCCAGATAAAAAAATTTGCTTGACATGGAACAACCTTGTAAAAATTGGCAAACAGGGCGACAAAGGTTTTCCGCCAGATTACATTTATGAAATTGAGAGAAAAAAATTTCATGTTATTCCAGCAGAGTTGGAAATCTTAAAACCGAATGTTGTTATATTTTTTACAGGTCCAAATTATGACAGCGTAATAAAAGACAACTTTGGAGAACTAAAATATGAAGCATTACCCAACTCAACGGAAAGACAACTTTCAAGGGTAACTTTAAAAGATGTTGAGTTTGCTTACAGAACTTATCATCCAAATTATTTGTGGCGCAATGACATTGACGATTATTTTGACACAATAATTAATGACATAAATTTCTAAATAATTATGACAGAGATTGAAAGTTTACAAGTTAAAATTACAAAACTCAAAGAAGCAAAATCAAACGCTGCTAAAGAACACCAGTTTGAGTTATCGGCAATATTGAGAGACAGAGAAAAATACTACATGCAAAAATCAGCGATTTAGTAACAGAAGCTCAAAGCATCATAAAATATGCAGCTTTACACTAACAAGATACGCCTTAAACTTTGACGGCTCCGACTAACACAGCAAGCAACAAAGGTATTGCTGCAAGCAGGGCGGGAAGTTGTCAGCTTCGGCTTTTGGTTAGTTACGGTTCTTCATTCCCCGCGGAACGTTATGCATTTAGCTTTGGTTTTTCATTCCATAACTTTTAAATGCTTGCTTATGTTGCCCCAACATTTTAGCCGTAGAAATTTTTTAAAGCAATCAGCAGCTGCCGCAACCGCCTCGGTAATTGCCGCCAGTGGCGTTTCATTTATAGCTCCGCCCAAAAATTACCGTGTTGGTTTAATTGGTACAGGTTGGTATGGCACAAGCGACCTGCTGAGGCTTATACAGGTATCACCGGTAAATGTGGTTGCACTATGCGATGTTGACAAAAACCAATTAGAAGCTGCAGGTAAAAGGGTAAGCAAGCGCCAGTTATCGGGAAAGGTGCCGGTATTGTACAACAATCACCAGCACATGCTTGCCAAAAATCAGTTGGATATAGTTTTGATAGGTACACCCGATCACTGGCATGCATTAACGGCTATTGATGCTTTAAAAGCCGGGGCCCATTTGTACCTGCAAAAACCAATTAGTGTTGATGTATTGGAAGGAGAGGCGATGGTTGCTGCCGCCCAAAAATACAATAGGGTATACAGGTTGGCCTGCAACGTAGAAGCACACCGCACCTGTTGGAGGCAAAGAAAAATATTATAGATGCGGGGCTGCTGGGCAAAGTGTCGCATGTTGATATGTGTTGCTATTACCACATGCGGGCAAATGGCAATCCGCCTAAACAGGCCGTGCCTGACTTTTTTGATTATAATACATGGACAGGCCCTGCGCCGCTACGACCTTATGATGGCCTGCCACACAAACGCTGGTGGCGCACTTTTATGGAATACGGCAACGGCATACTAGGCGATATGTGTGTGCATATGTTTGATGCCACCCGGTGGATGCTGGGCCTTGGCTGGCCCAAACGTGTTTCATCAGTTGGCGGTATTTATGTTGACAAAAGCGGCAAAGCTAACATCAGCGACACACAATCGGCCATCTTTGAGTACGACGATTTTACCTGCAACTGGCAGCACCGGTCGTGGGGTACCGCTGCCGATTTGGAGTACCCTTGGTCGTACATTATTTATGGCAATAAAGGCACTCTAAAATGCAGCACCATGCGTTACGATTTTATACCCGAAGGGCAAGGCAAAATTTTGCATGGCGATGTATTGTTCGGAAAAATAAAATATCCTGAAGACGTTTCTGAACCCGAAATAGAACTAAACGCGGCCCCTGCCACCCGTGGACAGATGATTAATTTTTTACAGGCGATAGAAAATAGCCGCCTGCCCGTAGCAGATATTGAGCAGGGCCATATATCTACCGCCAGTTGTATTTTGGCCAATATGAGTATGCAGTTGGGCCGCCCACTGGCCTACGACCCTATAAAAAAGATTGTAATGGGAGATGAGGAGGCTACCAGGCTATTGGCCAGGAAATACCGGGCGCCATGGGTGCATCCGTGGGTAGGGTAAGCAATTGCGGCTAACCGTTTTAAGCCTTTGTTTAATTAAGCGTACTTTCGCACGTCAAAATAAAAAAACGTGGCTAAGAAGTAAGCCGTACGTTTTGTTGTTACAACATGAAAGTAGGTTTCGTAAATATTTTTGGCCGTCCCAATGCCGGCAAAAGCACCTTGCTAAATGCCCTTATTGGCGAAAAAATGGCCATTGTAAGCCCGAAAGTACAAACCACCCGACACCGCATCAAGGCTTTTTTAAATAAGCCCGGCGAGTACCAGGTTGTTTTTTCGGATACACCAGGCATTATAGAACCAAAATACAAGCTGCACGAAAAAATGATGAAGGCTGTAAAAGGCAGCCTTGAAGATGCTGATGTGGCTTTGTTGCTTGTTGATGTAAAAGAAAACTGGCACGAGGTAGACACCATTTTTCAATCGTTAAAATTAAAAGTACCCGCCATAGTAATTACTACTAAAACTGACACCGCTAAACAAGGCAAAATTGAGGAAGCAAAAACGTTTTTTAGCAACAAGCCATATTGTAAGGAGTGGTTAGGTATTTCGGCGCCACAAGGGCGTAACCTTGACCAGTTGCTTGAGCATATTTTGCGTTACCTGCCTAAAGGTGAGGCCTTTTACAACGAGGACGATTTGACCGATTTACCCACCCGCTTTTTTGTAGGCGAAATGGTACGCGAAAAAATATTTGAACTATACGGCGATGAAATTCCCTATCACACCACGGTTTTGGTAAATGAATACAAGGAAAAAGAAAGCCTCGTAAAAATTCAGGCCGATATTATTGTGCAGCGCGAAACCCAAAAGGCTATTATTTTAGGCGAAGGTGGCAAAATGATAAAACAATTGGGCACGCTGGCCCGTGTAGACATTGAGGCCTTTATTGGCGAAAAAGTGTTTTTACAATTGTTTGTTAAGGTCAAAGATAAATGGCGCGACAATGAATTTAAACTTCGGGAATATGGATACCACAATTAATTTACCCTTGTTGTAAAACATTGAGGTGTGCACAAAAACAAACAGCACAAGGCCGGGCAGCATTACCGTAGTATAAGCCGAAAATGTAAAATTTGCCCCGCCAAATACCAAATACAACTCCAACAAACATTTAGGAAAGAAAATAAATAACAATCATGGGATTTACAGTTGCAATAGTTGGAAGGCCTAACGTAGGCAAAAGCACTTTTTTTAACAGGTTACTGGAACAACGCAAAGCCATAGTAGATGATACGAGCGGTGTAACGAGGGACAGGCAATACGGCGTAGCCGAGTGGGCGGGCAAAAGTTTTAACGTGGTAGATACTGGCGGATTTGTACCCAACAGCTCCGATATTTTTGAAACTGAAATACGTAAGCAGGTAAAAATGGCTATTGAGGAGGCCAACGCCTTAATATTTATGGTAGATGTTACCACAGGTTTTACTGACCTGGACCAGGCGATGGCCGAAATATTACGCCGCACCACCAAGCCGGTGTTTTTATTGGTAAATAAGGTTGATAATAACGAGCGTATGTTAGATGCAACCGAATTTTATTCGCTAGGCTTTCAAAATATATTTTTTGTAAGCAGCATAAGTGGCAGCGGCACCGGCGAAATTTTGGATGCAATTACCGACCAAATACCGGACAATGCCAACGACGATGCCATTAATGAGGAAGAGATACCAAAATTTGCTATTGTTGGCCAACCCAACGTGGGTAAATCCTCGTTGTTAAACGCATTGGTGGGGCAGGAGCGTACCATTGTAAGCGATATTGCAGGTACCACCCGCGATACTATTCATACCCACTATAAACTATTTCAAAAGGAGTTTTTTTTAATTGATACCGCAGGTATAAGGCGTAAAACCAAGGTAAATGAAGATTTGGAGTTTTACTCGGTAATACGGGCTATAAAAGCCATGGACGAAGCCGATGTTTGCCTGCTTGTGCTGGATGCTTCCAAAGGCATTACCGCGCAGGACCTTAATATTTTTAGCCTTGCACATAAAAAAGGCAAGGGGTTGGTAGTGCTGGTAAATAAATGGGATTTGGTTGAAAAAACTACCAACACCGCCCGCGATTATGAAAAGCAACTAAAAGATAAAATGGCACCCTTTACCGATGTGCCTATCATTTTTATATCGGTTACTGAAAAGTTGCGCATTTTTCAGGCAATGGAAAAGGCCCTGGAGGTGTACGAAAACAAAATACGTAAAGTAACCACTTCGGTATTAAACGAGGTAATGTTAAAAGCGGTAGAATCGTACCACGCGCCGGTAGTAAGGGGTGTTGCTGTTAAAATAAAATATGTAACGCAGTTGCACACCAGGGTGCCGTCGTTTGCGTTCTTTAGCAATTTTCCCGACGATATTAAAACACCGTACAAAAATTATCTCGAAAACAAATTGCGCGAAAACTTCAATTTTAATGGCGTGCCTATTCGTATTTTCTTTCGGAAAAAATAAAAGGTGGCGTACCATATACCAATAAAAAAGTTGCCTTGTTTTTAGCAGGGCAACTTTTTTATTACAAATAATGTCAGATGTTTTTTTTGGTTGTGACTTTTAGTATGTCGCCTTTGAATTTTGGCAACTAATATTCAACACCAAACGTTACGGCCCGATAAACTAAAACATATTCAAATTTGCAATTTTAAAAAGCTGCAAAAAGCACTTCAGTAAAAGAGTGCTATCTCTATGGTCATAGAGGCAAGCCGCACCATCAAAGCTAAAATGACTGGCGCAAAATAATAAATTGGTTGCACTTTTATCTGCCACAGGTAAGGTGTTTTAAAGCGTGCAGAGGTTGCACCCTTGCAAGGCAAACCAATAATACGCTGTTTTTTGACCCCTTATTTTATTTCCCAAACCAACGCACTAGCTCCCAACACGGCCGCATCGGCCTCCTTCAATTCACTAAAAATAAGTTTCACTTTGTTTTGAAAAATGGGTAGCATATTTTCTTCCATGTGTTTGCGGGTTGGTTTTAGCAACAGGTCGCCTGCTTTGCAAAGTCCGCCAAATAAAATAATGGCTTCGGGCGAGGAAAACATAACAAAATTAGCCAGCGCCTTTCCTAACACCTCCCCTGTATACGCGTACACCTGGTTAGCAAGTGTATCGCCTTGTTGTGCACACTCGTATACCAAACGGCTGTCCAGCTCTTTTTCAGGATAGTCCCTCATCAGGCTGGGGGTATCTGTATTTTTTTCCAATTGTTCAATGGCCGACAGGCGAACCCCCGTGGCGGAGCAATATGCTTCCAGCGAACCTTGCATGCCGGTTCCCCAATGCGTACGGCCACCAGGTATTATAATAGTGTGTCCTAATTCGCCGGCAAACCCATCGTGACCTAGCACCAATTGGCCATTGCTTACAATGCCGCTACCCACGCCAGTACCAAGGGTAATCATTATAAAGTCCTTCATGCCCTTGGCGGCGCCATACATCATTTCGCCTACTGCGGCCGCATTGGCATCGTTTGTTAGGGCGCAAGGCAAACCAAATTTTTCGGTTATAAGTTCCGCAAAGGGTATTATACCCTTCCATTTAAGGTTGGGGGCATACTCAATAGTGCCTTTGTAATAGTTGCCGTTGGGTGCGCCTATGCCCATACCATGTATCAATTTAGTGCCGCCAACCTGGTCAATTGCCGGAGCCACGGCATCATACAAGGCTTCAATATAATCTGTTACATTATCGTATTTATTAGTGGAGATGGCTCCACGGTATTTTATTTCGCCGCGGTGGTCCACCAAACCAAATGTAGAGTTGGTGCCGCCAATATCTATTCCTATGGCAAGCTGCTGGCTGGTAGGCATGGTAGGTTGGTTCATTTTTACTTATTATTTTTATACTGTTTTATGGTGTATGCCGCAGGTTAATCTGCAAGGCAATTAAATCAATTTTTTTACCCCATATTTTTATCGTATTTACTTTTTAAGTTAGTGAACGCTTTCCGGTGCAAGCGCCATTGTGTCGGCCTCTACAACAGGTTTATCGTAGTCAATACCCTGCTTGCGTAAAATACCTTTTACTGCAAAAGCAAATACAGCCAGGTAAACAAAGCAAACTACTGCTATCCAATACGATTGGTGAATGCCGGCGCCCGGCACGGGGTTACTGGATTGCAGGTAGTCGGCCAGTTTGCCCTGCAATGGCGGAATAATGCCACCACCCAAAATCATCATAATTAAAAAGGCCGATGCCTGGCTTGTGTACTTGCCCAAACCAGCAACGGATAAGGCAAAAATACAGGGCCACATAATGGAACAAAAAAGGCCACCGCTTAAAAATGCATAAATAGCTACGGTACCCGTAGTAGATACACCAATAATCATTGCCGCGGCGCCAAGTATGCTAAAAATCAGCAATGTACGAGCAGGATTATCTTTGCCAGCATAGAACGCCAGTATTTGTACAAATACGCAAACAATGTATAAGTACAACAAACTCATATCGTTTTTAGCCATTGAGTTAACGCCAATTACAACCCCAAAGGCTACAATGGGCACAACTGCTAATAATATTTTTTGTGTGGATTTCTTAATGTCGAACGCAGCAATGGAACCAGCCCAGCGGCCAATCATCATACTACCCCAATACATTGATACAAAAGGTGCCGCCTGCGATGCCTGGTACCCTCCAAAGTTGGGAAAGGTTAGCAGTTCGCTTAAATTACTAACAATGGTAACCTCAGCACCTACGTAAAAAAATAAAGCCAACATACCCAAAACAAGTTGTGGATATTTCATTGCTCCCCAGCCTTCCTGGTTTTTGGTGGCCCTTAGGTAACTTGTAAATAACCCCACCACTATAACTGCCAATGCACCAAACAACCATTTCATGCGGTAGGTTTCCATTTCGTACCTGGCCTCAGCTGTTGCATTGGTAAGGTCGGTTTTGTAACTATTAAACACCGGGGCAAACATTACAATCAGTAGCCCTGTCATAATAAGCAATGTAAAAAGCGCCTTGTTAGCCTTTTCGGTTTTTTCTATCATGATGCCCGATGGCACTTTTTTTGAAAAATAAAACAATGCAGCAGCGCCAATAAAAAGGCCGCCTACGCAGGCATATAAAATAATTACTTTATCAAGGGTCAGTGCGGCTATTTGTGCATCGGTAAGTGCTGCCGTTGAACCAAACAACGCCAAAGCCACTATTATAGGGCCTATCATAGTACCAAACGAGTTGATACCGCCACCCAGGTTTACCCGGCTGGTGCCGGTGCTGGGGTCACCTAATGTTATAGCAAACGGTTGTGCCGCAGTTTGTTGTAACGAAAAGCCCAGGGCAACAATAAACAACCCAACCAGCATGCCGGTAAAGGTGTTAGCATTAACAGCCAATATCATTGCTACGGCGCCAATGGCCGAAAACAATAAACCATAAACAATACTTCGTTTATAGCCCCATTTGCCCACAAGGTCCTTACCACCAAACGATCCGTAGGCAAAAAATGCCAACGCACCAAGGTAATAAGCACCGTAAAAAGCAAAGTCAATTAACTGGCTTTGAAACTGGTCGAGACTAAAATAGTTTTTACAAAATGGAATAAAAACACTGTTGCCCGCAGCTATAAAACCCCAAAAGAAAAATACCGTAACCAACGTGCCCAAAGCACCGTAATTAGTAGGAATACCCTGGGATTCTATCCTTTGTGATGAGGCCATTGCGCCTGTTGCTCCCGCCATTTTTTTACAATTTAGGAGTTGAAAGTAAAAGAAATTATTTAAGAAGTAAATATTGATTATAGTTTGCTGTTAAGGAAATGATTGTTAATTTGATTTTATTTTAAACCTTCCAATGGAAATATTACATATTAGCGCCGAGTGTTATCCTGTTGCAAAAGCTGGTGGACTGGGCGATGTTGTAGGTGCCCTGCCAAAATACCAAAAAAAATATGGCCACAATGCAAAGGTGATTATGCCAATGTACCGTACCAGGTTTTTATTAACTAACCAATGGGAGGTACACAGTAAAGGCGACGCTTACCTTGGCGACCGTTACTTTAGTTATACCATCATAAAAGAAAAAACCAATAAGCTTGGTTTTGACCTTTACCTGGTGGATATAAACGGACTGCTTGATCGCGAAAAAATATATGGTTATACCGACGATGTAGAACGTTTTACCGCCTTTCAGATAGCTACCGTAAACTGGATAAGCAAATGGCAGCACCGGCCTCAAGTTATACATTGCCACGATAGCCATACGGGCCTTATACCTTTTATGATGAAATATTGCTACGCCTATCGCTCGCTGGCAAAAGTGCGTACGGTAATAACTATTCATAATGCGCAATACCAGGGTTGGATAGGCTGGAACAAAGGCAACTACATACCCGATTATGATAAATGGAAAACCGGTATGTTGGAGTGGGCAGGTACTATAAATCCGTTGGCAAGCGGAATTAAATGTGCCGATAAGGTCACTACTGTAAGTATGAGTTACTTAAACGAATTAAAGATATCTTCAAACGGATTACAAAATTTATTTGAATATGAAAAAGGTAAATGCATAGGTATATTAAATGGTATTGATACCGAAGTGTGGGATCCGGCAACCGATACCTACATTACCGACACCTTTGACATGGCTACAGTAAAAGAAGGCAAGGCTGCCAATAAAAAGGTATTGTGCAAAAGGTTTGGTTTAAATATAGAGGTTCCGTTATTTGTATTTATTGGCAGGCTGGTAGGCGAAAAAGCAGCAGATGTGCTGCCCGACAGCATAATGGCCTCCATACACGGCTTACCCCAAAAGGCAACGTTTTTAATTTTGGGTAGTGGCGAGCCCCATGTTGAGTGGCAATTAAGCAACATGACTACCAATTATAAGGGTTATTTTAATACCTACATAGGGTACGATGAGCAATTGAGTCACCAAATGTATGCTGGTGCGGATTTTTTATTAATGCCAAGCAGGGTAGAACCATGCGGCCTTAACCAAATGTATGCTATGCGGTATGGTACCGTACCCGTGGTGCGTAGTACCGGTGGGTTAATTGATACCGTGGTTGATATGGGCGACCCCGGTGGATATGGTATCAGGTTTAACCATGCAAGCGTAAGTGATATTACCTTTTCCGTTGATAGGGGCGTAAATGTTTATGCAGACGACCGGCACTTTAACTGGATGAGAAAGCGTATGATGTTAGCCGATAATAGCTGGGATAAAAGTGCGCAACAATATATAGATGTATATTCAAACCTTTAATTGACATAACACTAAAAAACTGGGATCATATGAAAAGAGCGCTCTCTAAATCAGTAGTTGCAGTAATATTAGGTGGAGGTGCCGGTACAAGGCTTCATCCGCTAACCCAAAGCCGTAGTAAACCCGCTGTACCTATAGCCGGAAAATATCGTTTGGTAGATATACCCATCAGCAATTGTATTAACAGCAACATTACCCGCATGTTTGTGCTAACCCAGTACAACTCTACCTCGCTTAATAAGCACATAAAAAATACGTATCATTTTAGTGCATTTGGTACTGGTTTTGTTGATATATTGGCCGCAGAACAAACACCCGATAACAGTAACTGGTTTCAGGGTACAGCCGATGCTGTGCGCCAGTCGATGAAGCACATCCTTAATTTTGAAAGTGATTATATTTTAATACTCAGCGGCGACCAGTTGTACCAAATGGACTTTGAAGATATGGTTGAAAAGCACATTAAAAGTGGTTTTGATATAACCCTTGCCACCATTCCTGTTGCCCAAAAAGAAGCTTCAGATTTTGGTATATTAAAGGCAGATGAAAATAATATTATTACCTCGTTTACCGAAAAGCCTACCCAGGAGGCGGTATTGGATTGGGCAAGCGATACCAGTGAGGCTATGAAGAAAAAAGGAAAAATATACCTGGCTAGTATGGGTATTTATATTTTTAATCGCGAGGTGTTAACCAAACTATTGCTCGAAGACTATCCTGACGACAAAGATTTTGGAAAGGAGATCATCCCTAAATCTATTGACAACCACAAGGTAGGTAGTTTTCAATACGAGGGTTATTGGGAAGATATTGGACAGATTGCCTCGTTTTATGAAGCCAACCTTTCACTTACTGACGAAATACCTCCTTTTAATCTATTTGATAACGAAAACTCAGTTTATACAAGGCCACGCATGTTGCCACCGGCAAAAATTAGTGGAACCACGCTCGAAAAAACGATTATTGCCGAAGGCTCTATTATACATGCCAGCCGCATAGAACACAGTGTAATTGGCATTCGTTCGCGTATTGGTTATGGTACTACCATAGTAAACTCGTACCTGATGGGTAACGACTTTTACGAAACAATTGAAGAAATGAATAACAAGGCAGGTATGGGTATACCCAAAGTTGGCGTTGGCGAAAGATGTTACATAAAAAATGCCATAATTGATAAAAATTGCCGCGTTGGTAACGACGTAAAAATAATTGGCGGAAACAGAATTGCCGATTACGAGCATGAATTTTACACTATAAAAGATGAGATTGTAGTAGTGAAAAAGAACGCTGTATTGCCCGACGGTTTTGTTATTCAGAAGTAAAGTTTACAGGATATATTATCCTAATTGCCCGGTAACCTTTTATAATTGCACGAGATAGTTACTCCATTCGTACATATGCCTCATTAATTTTATTTAAAACAATTAAACATTCTGCAAGGGGTGTTTTTTTGTTTATTTTTATTTTCATGTAACTAATACACATTATAACGATTGCAATGCAAACAGAAACTATGGCCGTAAATCAGCCAACCCTTCCTACCCGTAAGCCGCGGCTAACCATGGCTCAGATATTCAACATGAACTTTGGTTTTTTAGGTATTCAATTTGGCTTTGCCCTTCAAAATGCCAACGTTAGCCGCATTTTCCAAACCCTTGGGGCTAAAATTGACGATATACCCATTTTATGGATTGCAGCACCTATAACCGGGTTACTTGTGCAGCCTGTAGTCGGTTATTTTAGCGATAATACCTGGCATCCAAAATGGGGGCGGCGCAGACCATTCTTTTTTCTTGGGGCAGTGTTATCGTCGATTGCCTTGTTTTTAATGCCTAACTCCTCTGCCTTATGGATGGCAGCCATTCTTTTATGGGTTTTGGATGCGTCTATTAATATTTCTATGGAACCATTCAGGGCTTTTGTGGGCGATAAACTCAATTCAAGCCAACGTACTACCGGCTTTGCCATGCAAACCTTTTTTATTGGTGTGGGCGCGGTGGTGGCATCGCTGCTTCCTTATTTTTTTACCAATGTAATGGATATTAGCAATACGGCACCGGAAGGCATCATACCTGACTCGGTCAAATATTCGTTTTATATAGGTGCTGTGGTATTTTTTACCTCGGTATTGTGGACGGTGGTAAGCAGTACCGAACTGCCGCCTGAGGATATGGCAAAATGGGAAGAAGAAAAGAAAGTAAAAAAAGGACCATTTCATATTATCACCGAAATTTCGACAGGTATTGCTACCATGCCAAAAACAATGATGCAATTGGCCGTTGTTCAGTTTTTTACCTGGGTTGCTTTTTTTAGTATGTGGATTTATACCAGCGCTGCCGTGGCTCAAAATACTTTTGGCACTACCGATACTACCACCAGGGCATTTCAGGATGCTGGCGATTGGGTAGGGGTAATGTTTATGGTGTACAATGGCGTATCTGCCATACTTGCGTTTTTATTGCCCATTTTGGCCATGCGTATCAGCCGCAGGCATACGCATATGTTAAGCCTTATAGTAGGTGGTATTGGCCTTGTGTCGTTGTTGTTTATAAAAGATAAGTCGCTATTGTTATTACCAATGGTGGGGGTGGGTTTGGCTTGGGCCTCAACGCTTACCATGCCCTATGCCATTTTAGCGGGTGCATTGCCTGCTAATAAAATGGGCTTTTACATGGGCGTGTTTAATTTTTTTATAGTAATACCCCAGTTGATAGCGTCGGCTGTGCTAGGGTATGTTGTAAGCAATCTTTTTAATCATGAAAGTGTGTACGCGCTGGTGGTAGGTGGTGTAAGTATGATTATTGGTGGTATTTGTTGTTTAATAATTAGTGATAGCCATGAGTAAAAGTGTTTTGGAAAGGGCTATTTAGCTTGTTTGTTTTTAAGTCCTTCTATCTTTTCTTCCACCCTATTATAAAGTGCGTGAGTTGACAAATTCAATCTTAAATTTTAGAAAAACATCGACGGTTATAATTATTTGTGTTAAGTTAAATGTGAGTTGTTAATAGCAGATAGTGAGTAATCAGGTAAGATAATTACTTACAACCGATTATTTACCAATCAATTACGACATTTTACAAATAAAATGAAACTAAGTAGTTTTAAGCAATATGTTTATAATAAAGCGTTGTATGTTTATTTCAGGTACAATAAAAAACAAACGGTTATGTATGTGATAAATACCAGCGATAAAGCTAAAGACATTGATTTTAAAAAGTATGCTGAACGCACCAATGGGTTTTTAACTTCATCAAACATATTATTGGGCGCAATGGTTGGCAAGGAAAGAAGCACCACTGTAGATGGGAAAAATATTGGTTTTTGAAATAAAAAAATAGCCTGGTTTTATTAAAGCGTTGTAGTTAAACAGCAAGGCGGCCAAAGATGGCTACCTTTAGAATTAGTACATTTTTTTAAGGAAAAATAAAAAAAATGATCACAAAAATAGAAGGCCTGCCCGGTAACGTTATTGGTTTTGAAGCTGTTGGTTCGGTTAACAAACATGATTATGTAGAAGTAGTTTTTCCTGCAATGAAGGCTTTTGTGGAAAAGAACAATAAACTGCGCTTTTTATACGTGGTAACTACCGGCCTTGACCACTATACCGTTGGTGCCATGTGGGACGATATAAAACTTGGTTTTCAACATTTTAACCAGTGGTACAAAATTGCCATTGTAACCGATAAAAAGCTGATTGAAACCATGACCAAATTTTTTAGCTTTGCTGTGCCTGCGCATGTAAAGGTTTTTCATAGCGACCAATTGGCTGCCGCCACCCATTGGGTAAGCGAACAGGAGGCCGAACCTACATAATAAGCACTTATTAGGGTTGGTATTTGGGCAAATGACAGTAAGCTTAAATCATTATCTGCCAAATATTTTTCTGGCCATATTTGCCCCAATCTTTCATAACTTCTTTTAGTTGGGTACGAAGGTTGCTTGTATTGGTTTTTTTGCCTTTTTTAGGAGGCACCAGTTCGGTGGCATTTACAGGAACCAGCTCCAGCTTAGTTGCAAACCACGTTATGTTCATTCGGGGTATGGCCAGGCCAAGTATCATACCGGGGAGGCCGTTAAATGATTCGGGGCCGCCACTTGCCATAATTTGATCGGTATAAAAAGCCACCACAAATATACTGTCCATGATTATTGCCGTTGCCTTTCGGCATTCAAAATTGGCTATCGTACGGGTATCGGGCCATATTTTCCACTCAATATTATGCAGGCTGTCGGTAATGTTAAATACGGACTCAAACACATATTTTTGGCTGGTAAACGTTTGGTTTTTCAGGTCGGAGTACACTATATTTTCGTTGGCGGGTCCCTCAAACCATTCGGGAACCTTTTGTGCGGTAGCTACCTCTTTGCCGGGCCTGTACAAGGTTTTACCACTGACAAACAAAAGGTCAAAATAAGAAATCTTTACCGCAGGTACTGTTTTCTTAATCATGTCTTTCCATGTATTGTCTTCATCGGTATCCAGTTGCTTATGGATATTTACCCTTTTTTCAAACTCAATTTTACCACTGCTAACAAAGGTTTGTTGGGCATTGCCTACCATAAAGGCAGCCAGTAATATTGGTAGAAGGAATATTTTTTTCATGTTTCTTTAGATTAATATTTAAGGATTGTATGCTGTTTATTTACCAGCATTACCTCCTGGTGCTTTGGAAAAATTATATACAAACGTTAACAAAAAAAACCTGCGTAGTTGCTGAAAAGTTTCTTCCCTTACCACCGAAGATGTTACAAAACGGTCGTACCCTTTGTTTTGATTCAAAATATCGTTGGCCTGCAGGCGTACCATGCCTTTGTCGTTTTTGCCAACTTTGCGCCCAATATAACCGTTCCATAAAACCACGTTATTATTTTGGTCAAAGGCATTTACCTTTTGCCTGAACTCGCCGGTTACATCGGAGTTTAACTCAAACTTGTACGGTAGCGTAAGGTTTGCGTACAAACTGTGGCGTTGGGTAAAAAAATTGGTTGTGTTTGCCTTATTAATTGTTGATACCGACCGGTTGTAGGTTACACTGGAGCTAAAGTTAAAATCGAATTTATTTTCTTTCGATTTATTGATACCAACATCCAACCCATAACTATTATTATCGGTGCGGTTTTTTTGGTTGTTTACGATGCTGTTGTATCTCGATACATTTACATTAAAGCCAAAGCTTATATCTAAATCCAGCTTTGATAAATTCATATTATAAGTTCCGCCTGAATAGCCATTGTAGTTGCCATTAAGGTTAATATACTGAAAGGTGCGCTTACCAATGGTGTCGCCGGTGGTAGCTGTGGTTTCGTTGGTTGAAATAGCATTTGAGACTGTGGTGAAGCTGGCATAGGTATATATACCACGCTTTTGCAATACTTTATACGAGTTAAAATTAAAATCGAACGAATGCCTGAATTGCTGCGTAAGATCGGGGTTTCCTACGGCGATATTTAACGGATTTGAATTGTCGCGAATGGGTTGTAATTGCTCAATGGTTGGCTGCTGGGTTACCCCTTTGTAGTTGAGCGATAAACGGCTATTGCTATTGAATTTATATTGAAATAAACCCCGTGGAAAAAAGTTGGTAAAACGGTACCTTAACGCTGTGTCGGCAATCACATCGCGTTGCCTGAAGTTGGCAAAAGCTACATCGCCACCGCCTGACAAGGTAACTTTTTTATAATTATAGCGCCAGGTCATACCGGTGCTGTTGGTGACCACTTTAAAATTAAAATGGTTGCTGAAAAGCGGGTTGAGCGTTTCATATTTGCCATCTGTATTCCGGTCGAACGACAGGCGTTTTGCCTCGCTGTTGCTAACCCTTATGCCATAGCTTAGTTCAACAAAAACATTTTTGACCACAGGCTCGGTAAATGCCAACTTTGAATAGTAGCCGCTATTAATAATGTCGTTAATCTTTTGCTGATCAACCGTATCGACATTAATGGTTTGCCCTGTTTTACCCAAAAAGACGTTGTTGGTATTAAGAAATCCATCGGCTTTGTTGGCCATACTTTGCTGATCTAAGCTGAGTGAAAAAGTTCGGCCAATTTTTCTAAAACGGCGACGTAGCAACAGGTTGTTTTTTAGGCTATTGTTAGTACCGTTGCTGGTTAGGTTTCTGCTGCTGGTATTAATTGCGTTGCCGGCACTGTCAACCGATGAACTGGTAGCGGTAGATAGGCTCGATTGATTGCCAACAAAACCGCTGGATGTCAATTTTATGCTGGTAAAACTATCTAACTGGTACTCGTAAGTGGCGTTGAGCGAGTGTCGTTGTTTGCTGCTTAAAAAGTCGTTTGCCTCGCGGTTGGTAAAAACATTGTCAGGTAAAATAGATTGGGAAATGGTATTGCCTCCACCCGCTGTTTTTATTTTGCCGTACCGGTAGCTGCCATTTATATTTTGTTTGTCGGCATCAAACTTTTTAGAATATTGAACCCCTCCGTTCCATGCGGTGGGAATGCCTTGTCCATAAAAACGGCTGTTGTCAAACTCATCATTACCTCCGTACGATACAAAATAGCCACCATCTTCGTCATACTCCATATTATCGCCGCCGCCACCATATTTACCCTTTTCCTGCCAATTAAGGCCGGTTTTGCCAGTGCTGCTCATTATACCATACACCGATAATTTTCTTTTTGCTTTAAAAGAATTAAACATTAAACTATTGTTCCAGCGATTTGCCAGCCCGCCGCCTAGTTCTATTTTACCAAAATATCCTTTTTTAGCGCCCTCTTTTAAGGTAAGGTTGATGGTTTTTGTTTTGCTGCCGTCGTCTATACCGGTAAAAACTGCCTGGTCACTTTTTTTATCAAAAACCTGCACCTTATCAATATCTTTTGCCTGCAGGTTTTTGGTGGCCATGGTAGGGTCGTCGCCAAAAAATTCTTCCCCATCAACCAATACTTTTTCTACGCGGGTGCCTTGCGCAGTTACGTTGCCATCTTTATCCACCTGCAGGCCCGGCAATTTTCGCAGCATTTCTTCTACCGATGCACCATCCCTAACCTTAAAACTATCTGCATTAAATTCAATAGTATCTCCCCGTAGCCTTACTGCAGCAATGCGTTGTTTTACAAAAACTTCTTCCAACAGCCGCGCCTTTAGGGTAAGTTTTACCAGTCCCAGGTCCCGGGCTTCGCTATCGTTAATAGTTATATCATCAACATAATCGGCATAACCGGGATAGGTAATCATCAACAAAAATTTACCTGCCGGAATATTTGTAAGCGTAAATTTTCCCTTTAAATCACTCCTGGTAAAAGATACCAAAACTGAATCCCGGCTGCGCAATAAAGCAATGGTGGTATTTGCCAGGTTTTGCTGGTTAATGGTATCGGTAATTACGCCAGTAACCGAACGGGTTTGTGCATTTGCCCACGAAAAGCTCAATAAACACAAAATGCCCAAAACAAAAAGTTGTCTCATAATTAGTTAGGTTGCCAGGTTTTTATAACGCGATATTCAGTCTTTAAAAAACAGCAGGTTGATTATTTTATGTGAATGGCAAATAACCTTGATAAGCGTTTTTTGTAAGGGTAGGGGTAACCTTTGGCGTTTGACGTTGAAGGCATAATGTTACTCAATAATGGTTAGTAGATGAAACAGGAGGTTGTTTCAACGTTATAAAAAAACGTTAAGGATTTAGCGGGGTTTGTGCGGCGGCTAATAAAGTATAGGCAAGGTTGTTTGGCACCATTGTATACCGTAAATGATAATAATTTGATATTGGGTGTTTGATGCCTTTGCCGCTGTTTTTGTGGGAAAAAAAACGGGTTGCGGTAGGTCTTTTGTGTCTGAGTGGGTCTTGATAGCTAAGCTTTCGTGTTGGAATGACACCCGGCGCTGCAAGCCGGGCCCTTGGCAAAGGAACAATGAAGGAGACCCCGGCAGGACTAAATCTCTTTTAATTGATTCTTTGTTTGCGTTGGATGCAAATGCATGAGCGCTGCAGAATTAAAAAAGCGATGTAGATAATCATCTAAAAAAAGAGGAACACCCTTGCTGGTACGAAAAAAGTCAAAGGCCGCATAACCACGTTGAAAGGCTAAATCGCCTACATGCAGAACGGCATTTTCTTCCCGGAGGAAGGTATGATTTACGTAAGCAATCATTTTTGCAGTCGTTTATATTTTTCTAAAATGGGTAGTACCTTTTGCAGGGGCAAAGCTTCCACGGTGCGGTTGTTTTTTCCCTCCATGGTTTCTGCCATAAATAGTGAATTAAGTATCGCTTCTTCAGTGGCCTCAATAGCAGCCATAAACAAGGGCGACATATCATCGTTGTGCAGAACGGCTGTTCTTTGAAGGCTATCCTTACTGTTGTGCAAAATTCGAACGGAAGGAGCAGCAGAAAAAGCGATTACATAATCGCCACTACCATTACTGGCGATGCCACCTGTTTTTGCCATTCCCATGAAAGCACGTTTTGCCAGGCGTTCAAGGTTGCGGGCATCAAGGGGCGCATCTGTTGCCACCACTATCATACAGCTACCGTCTGCTGTTTCATTCAACTTATCTACCAGGTAAAACTTCTTAAGCTCTTTGCCTACAGGTACACCGTCAATTTGCAACACACCACCAAAGTTTGACTGCACCAGCACACCCACCGTATATCCACCCATACTTTTAGGGATCACCCTCGAAGCTGTTCCAATACCTCCTTTAAAACCGAAACAAACAGTGCCGGTGCCAGCCCCTACATTGCCTTCAGCTACGGGGCCGTCGGCAGCATTTTGAATAGCCTGTAAAACATGGGCTTCCTTTACATGACGTCCACGAATATCATTCAGGTAACCATCATTGGTTTCACCAACAACAGCGTTCACAGATTGTACATGCTCATTACCTTTTTGGCCCAGTGTATAGCTGATGATCGCATCTATGCCTGTGGCTACCCCTAAAGTATTGGTGAGGATTATAGGGGATTCTAAATTACCCAATTCACGAATTTGTGTAGTTCCGGCAAGTTTGCCAAAGCCGTTGCCGGTAAACACAGCAGCGGGCACCTTCTCTTGAAAAAGGTTATCGCCGTGGGGAAGAATAGCCGTAACGCCAGTACGTATAGAATCATCTTTAACCAGGGTATGGTGACCCACACGCACTCCCCGCACATCGGTAATGGCGTTTAGTTTTCCTGCAGGCAGCACCCCTACCTTAACGCCATATTCAGTGATCCGTTTTCGCGGCTGAGCCATTAGTTGTGTGGTATAAAAGAGGAGTAAAAAAAGTGTTGTAATAATGCGCATAAGGGAAGATACAGTATTGGTCTGTTTCCTTGTTGTTCCAGGTGTTTTGCTGCGGGGTTTTGCGAGGTGTTCCGAAGGGCACCTCGTACTTAAAGATAAATGCCTGCCAGCCGGTAGAGGCAGGTTGTACTCTGAAGAACCGGCTCCCGCATAGCTGGACAAGTTCTGCTAAGAGCCGGGAAAAGATGAACAGGGATTCAACTGTATGTCGTCTGCACTGCGTCCAGCAATGCTACTTTCACCCTCATAATCTGCCGCGCTACAAAAGAAATACCCCTGGCTGCTTTGTCAATTTCCAGAAGCGTATCAATATTTCTTCGGCATCTTTTTATGAAAGTGGAAAGGATGATTATAAGTTTCTAACGCTTTACTTAGGATGAAAGCACCCACGCAAGTTGCAGGTGACAACATCTGCAACGGCATTCACACATCAGAACACTTGTAAAGGAAAAA
>Ga0105048_10005452_pt1 | contig 20562 bp, 9 predicted proteins | sample MAT05_FD_78382 | JGI IMG/M metagenome (GOLD analysis project Ga0105048, IMG submission 78382) | Freshwater microbial communities from Lake Fryxell liftoff mats and glacier meltwater in Antarctica - MAT-05 | ecosystem: Environmental > Aquatic > Freshwater > Ice > Liftoff microbial mat | place...
CACTGCGGGGCGACCGTCGATCTGATGGATACGAGCTTCCGTTGCCCGAAGTGCGGCGACCTGCTCGATGTCGCCTACGAATGGGACAAGCTGCCCGTTCCCAAAACGCTCAAGCACTTCGAAAGCAAGTGGGCCAACCGCAACCACCCGCTCGACTTCTCCGGCGTCTGGCGCTTCCGCGAACTCTTCCCCTTCGCCCCGGACGAAAAGATCCTGACCATCGGCGAAGGGCAAACCCTCTGCCAGCGGGCCGACTACGTGGGCCAGTACGCCGGGATGAAGCCGGGCAACACCTACCTGCAATACGAAGGGATGAACCCCAGCGGTAGCTTCAAAGACAACGGCATGACCGCCGCATTCACCCACGCCATCATGACCGGCGCCCGCCGGGCCGCCTGCGCCAGCACGGGCAACACCAGCGCCAGCCTTGCCATCTACTGCGCCGCCTCGCAGAGCATGCGGGCGGTCGTGTTCATCGGTTCCGGAAAGATCAGCTACGGGAAGCTCAGCCAGGCGTTGGAACACAACGCCCTCACGTTGCAGATCGCCGGGGACTTCGACGACGCCCTCCGGCGCGTGCAGGAAGTGAGCAGGCAGCTCGGTATCTACCTCGTGAACAGCATCAATCCCTTCCGGCTGGAAGGCCAGAAGAGCGTGATGCTCCGCGTGCTCGAAGCGTTGAATTGGGAAGTGCCCGATTGGATCGTGGTGCCCGGCGGCAACCTCGGCAACTCCTCCGCCTTCGGCAAGGCGTTCATCGAATTGCACGAACTCGGCCTCATCAAGAAGATCCCCCGCATCGCCATCATCAACGCTTCGGGGGCCGACACGTTCTACCAACTGTACGAGAAAAACGGGGTGCGTTGGAACGCCGGGAAGCCGGACGACAAGAAGATCGGCGTCTACATGAAGTACCTCGACGACGCGGACAAGCGTGCCGACACGTTGGCCAGTGCCATCGAGATCAACCGGCCGGTGAACCTGCCCAAGGCGTTGCGGGCCTTGGAACGCTGTGGCGGATGCGTGCGGGAAGTGACCGATGGTGAAATGCTCGACGCCAAGGCGAAGATCGGTGCCGGTGGCCTGGGTTGCGAACCGGCGAGCGCCGCCAGCGTGGCCGGGTTACTGAAGCTAGTGCGCGAAGGCGTGATCGACCCCGGCGAGCGGGTCGTGTGCATCCTCACGGCCCACTTATTGAAGGATCCCACCGCCACGGTGGCCTACCACAGTTCGGATCAGAAGACCTTCGACGATGTGCTGGGCAAACGCGGCGTGAAGCGGGCCAACTTCGCCAACCGCGCCGTGCAAGTGCCGAACCAGTTGGATGCCATCGTCCAAGCGATCGAAGTGTATGCCTGAAGCCGGAACTCTCGCCCCCGCGGAGTGTTTCTTGTTGAGTCGCGTCGATCCGAAATCGCTACGTTTGTGGTAATTTGAAGCTACCGAACCGTGATAGGACGGACTATGGCTCATTTCAATGTTCCACTGAGTTTGTTGGGGATCGCGGCACTCTTCGTTCCCGCTTCCGCATTCGCGGCCGAGAAACCGAACATCCTCGTGCTGTACGCCGACGACTGGCGGCACGATACCCTCGGCGCCGCCGGCAATCCGGTGGTGAAAACGCCGAACCTCGACGCGCTGGCCAAGGAAGGAATGCGCTTCACCCAGAACTGTGCGACCACCTCGATCTGCGGTGTCAGCCGGGCGACGCTCCTCACCGGGCAATACATGTCCCGCCACGGTTGCAAGGCGTTCACCAAGTTCGATACACCTTGGGCCGAAACGTACCCCGGTTTGCTGCGGGCGGCCGGGTACCACGTCGGCCATGTGGGCAAATGGCACAACGGTGCGTTCCCCGCGAAAGAGTACGACTTCGGCAAATCGTACTTCGGCAAGCACTGGTACGAAATCGAAGGGCGAAAGGTTCACGTGACGCAGCGGAACGAAGAGGATGCCCTCGCCTTCCTCAAAACGCGGCCGGCGGGGAAACCCTTCTGCCTCACGGTGGCCTTCTTCGCCACGCACGCCGAGGATGGCAACCCGGAACAGTTTCTGCCGCAGCCCGAGAGCATGGAACTTTACAAGGATGTGAAAGTGCCGGTGCCGGTGAACGCGACGGAGGAATCCTCGAAGCGATTGCCGCCGTTCATCGGGCCGAAGAACGAAGGGCACATCCGTTGGGGTTGGCGGTTCGATACGCCCGAAAAATATCAGAAGATGATGAAGAACTACTATCGCCTCGCCACGGAGGTAGATGCCACCTGCGGTCGCGTGTTGGCCGAGTTGAAGAAGCAGGGGTTGGCGGATAACACCCTTGTGATCTTCACCACCGATAACGGCTATTTCCACGCCGAGCATTTGCTGGCCGATAAGTGGTACCCGCACCAAGAAAGCATTCGCGTGCCGCTCATCATCCGCGATCCGCGAATGCCCAAGGCCCCACGCGGAACCACGAACGACGATTTCACGCTCAACATCGATCTCGCGCCGACGCTGTTGGCCTACGCCGGGGTGAATGCCCCGAAGGGAATGCAAGGCCGCGATATCGCCCCGCTTTATATGGCGGAGAATAAGCCCGAATGGCGCAACGAATTCTTCTACGAACATGCCACCATCGGCAACAAAGAGAAGATTCCATCGTCCGAGGCGCTGGTTCGCAAAGATTGGAAATTCATGTTCTGGCCCGAGTTCAACTACGAGCAACTATTCGATTTGAAGGCCGATCCGATCGAGGAAAACGATCTCGCCCGCGATCCGAAGCACGCGGAAAAACTCGCGGAGATGCGGAAGCGTTTCGCCGAGTTGAAAGCCGCCGCGAAGTAGCTCCACGAACTCCTCGACGAACTCTTGGCTTGGCACAAAACGACAAACGCCAAGATCGCCACGGAACCCAACCCCGATTACAAACCGGCTGCGAAAGCCAAAGGCAAAGCCAAAACAAGACTATCAGACGACGATTGAATTTACTGACCTTTCCGGAGATTCACCATGGAACGCCGTACGTTCGTTCAAGTTTCGATAGCCTCGGCGTGCGGCCTCGCCGCTGGGGGGTCGCAGGCCGCGGAGGATAAACCGAAATCCTCGGAGTTGTACGAATGGCGGATTTACACGCTGAAGCCGGAGAAGCAACCGCTGCTCGATGCCTACCTGCGCGGGGCGTTGATTCCCGCCGTGAAGCGGGCCGGGGCCGGGCCGGTCGGGGTGTTCATCGAATCGGGAAAAGCCGAGGCTCTGCGGGTGCACGTGCTGATCGTTCACCCCGATGGCGAGAGCGTTTCGACTCTCGCATCGAAGATCGAACGGGATGAAGAGTATCGGAAAACGGGGCGGGAATTCCTCGAAGCCAAGGCGGCCGATCCCGCGTATACCCGGATCGAAAGCTCGCTGCTCTCCGCCATCGCGGGTCTGCCGAAGATCGCCGTGCCGGATGTTTCCAAAGGCCGGTTGCTGAATCTCCGCATCTACGAAAGCCACAACGATCGGGCGAATCTGAAGAAGATCGAAATGTTCAACGCGGGGGAACTCGCCATCTTCCAACGGGACGGCCTTATGCCGGTGCTATTCGGCAAAGCGCTCCTGGGCAGTGCCTTGCCGAACCTCACATACCTGTTGGTGTTTCCGGACGACGAAGCCCGCAAGGCCGCGTGGGACAAATTCCGCGCCGATCCGGAATGGATCAAACTCAAATCGATCCCCGAGTATGCGGATAAAGAGATCGTCTCGAAGATCACGAACATCCTTCTCACCCCCGCGAAATACTCCGAGGTGTGAGAAGGGGTTTCCCGCCGTCACTTGGCCTTTCGCAGTTCCTTCATGGCTTCGCCCATCGCTTCGCCGATGAGGTAATACGTTTCCCCATTCGTATTCCAGTGGTAGCCTTGGCCGCTCGGGGATTGTACTTGCGTGCGCCACATCGCCTGCGTGGGCACGAAAGCGACGCTTCCCTTGAACTCGGGTTTCGCTGCGGCATTCGCTTGGGCTTTCATCAGCGATAACGCCCGTACGTTCTTTTCTTCCGGGCCGTTCATCCCGGTTTCGGCGATCACGAAGGGCAGGGCGGGGGCACCGAGATCCTTGCGGACATCGCGGATGAAGTTCACCATGTTGGCTTCGTACTCCGCGTTGAACTTATCGCTGATGCGATCGTTCCACCCTTGGTGCCAGCCGAACCCGGCGAGTTCGTACTTCCCGTCGGAACCGGGCACGAGCTCCTTCACTTTCGGGAGTGTCGCTTTGACGATGCTTATCGTTTCGCGGTAGTATTTGCCGAGGATTTTCGGATCGGCGGCGATGGCCGCGTCTTGCTTCTCCCCCAAACTGTATGGCACTTTGCCGGAACTCGGCGGGCGGAAATCAACGCTGAGGCTTTTCCCGCCCCACGCGCATTTGATCAGCAAAATCGGTTGCTCGCAGGCGTCGCCCATCACCCAGCCGAAGCCGAGTTCCGGCCCGATTTTGTCTTTGTTCACCCCGAAGCCCGCCGTGAGCGGGCCGCTGCGTTCGAGGTAGGAAATGAACACGTCGTCCCGCGATTTCCATTTGCCTTCCTTATCGGCGAGGTGGGCGAACTTCTTGGCGGTGGCCGGATCCTTCACCGCGAATTCCAAGCTCCCCTTGCCCCCGTTGCGTTTCGGATCGGCGGCCACGAACCCGTGCCCCTCCATATTCGACTGGCCCGCGAGGATGAACACGAGCACCGGTTTCGATGGCGAATCGCATTTCGATGCCGGGGAATCCTTGGGCTTCGCCAGATTGCGAGCCTCGGTATCGAACGCGGCGGCTTTCTTCTCCGCTTCTTCCATCGGCAAGCCCGCAGCGACACCGGGGCGTTTGTGGCCGACGTGACTCAACCACGCGAGCTTGAGAATCGCTTGCTTCTTTTGAATGCTCTGAAGGATTTGCGAACCGCTTTCGCAATCCGGGGTGCCATCGGGTTTGACCTTCAAGCCCCACGCATCGAGCAATACGCGGGCGATCACCAATTGCCCATCCGCACTCGGATGGACGCCATCTTTGGCGAAGGTGAATTGCGGATCGGTTTTACGCTTCTCGGCGAGGGCCGCGTTCATTGCCCCGTGCACATCGAGCACTTCCCACTTCTTCTCGCTCCGCATCTCGAGGAGCCATTGGGAATAGGCATCGAGCACGCCGTTGTAGCCTTCAAACGGCTTTTTGTATGTCTCCAACCCGGCGGGGAGCACTTGGGCTTTGATCGGCACGGGATCGAACACCGGCGGTGTCAGGTGGATGATGCGGGCGCCGGTCGCGGTAACTTTTTCGTGGAGCTTGATCATTCCATCGCGAAACGCTTGCGTCCGTTTCGCATCGAGCGGATGGTAGATGCCATCGTTCATTCCGTAGCAGGCGATGACGAGATCGGGCTTGGCCTTGGCGAGTACGCGATCGAGCCGTTCGTGCAGATCCGGGCGGGGAAACTTACCCCCGGCATGGCCGGGTTCGCTCAACCCGCTCACGGTTTCGCTGCTCAGGCCGAGCGGGATGATCGCTTTGTTCGATTCGGGATACTGCGCGACGAGCGCCGCCTCGACGATCTCGATGTACCGCCCGGCTTGGGTGATACTATCGCCGAGGAACACGATCCGCTTTTCAGGGGGCGGTTCGCCGCCGAGGGCGAACATCGGTGCGGCCATGGCGGCCGCGATTGCAAATGCAAAGATTCGTTTCATTGTTCGCTCACAAGGGTTAGAGTAGGGCGGCCTGCTGAGGGATCGGGCCGGGTTACTTCACGCCGCTTTTCTCGCGGGCGGGGCGGAATTCATCGCCGGGGTTCCACGTCGGCAGGTGTTCGGCATTGGCCACGACGCGCGCCAGATCGAGGGCGAAACCCGCCAAGGTTGCGAACCCGGAGAAATCCCAATCCGCTCGGAGTTCATCCTGCGGGGAGTGGTAGGCCTTATCGTTGAACTCCTGCATTGCCTTCGCCACGAAGTCCGCCGGCTTGCCGCGAATCTTCGATCCGACACCCACGGAGAATGCGGGCACTCCCGCCCGGGCCATCGAGAAGTGATCGGAACGGTAGAAGATCCCGAGGTGCCCCCGCGAATCGGGTTCGATTTCGAGCGAGTGTTTCTCTGCGATCGCTTTGACCGTCGGCCATGCGGTCGTGCGTTCCGCACCCGTTACCACAATCGATTCCGGTACGCCGAGGGGCAAGATCATATCGAAGTTCAGATTCAACGCGGTCTTGCCCAACGGCACGATCGGATGCTGGGAATAATACTTCGAGCCGAGCAACCCCTTCTCCTCGGCGGTCACGGCGAGGAAAATCGCCGAGCGTTTCGGTTTCGGTTCTTGCTTCGACCAAGCCCGCGCGAGTTCGAGCAACAGCGCACAACCGGTCGCATTGTCCGCCGCCCCGTTGTAGATCGTGTCGCCGATCACCGCCTTGCCGACGCCGAGGTGATCCCAATGCGCCGTAAAGATCACCGCTTCCGATTTCAGCGTGGGATCGCTCCCTTCCACCGTGCCGACGACGTTGTTGCTCGAGATCTTCTTCACCACCGTCGGCATGTTCCCCTTCAAATTCATTCCGAGCGAATAGGGTTTGAATCCCTTGGTGTTCGCTTCCTTCAACGCCTCATTAACGGTCTTGCCCGAAAGGCCGAGGAGATTCTCACCGGCCTTGCGCGAGAGCCAACCGGCAAAGGCGAGCGCCGGTTTTTCCGGATCGCGCTGGAGTTGTGCCCCATCGAGCGGGCGAACGACGGAATACGGGTAACCGGCCGTTTCCGCCGTGTGGATGATGAAGCAGGCTTTGGCCCCGCGGCGCGTGGCTTCCTCGAATTTGAATGTCCAACGGCCGTAGTATGTGAGTGCTTTGCCGCCGAAGAATTTTGGGTCTTCGGATGGGGGTTCGTTGGTGAAGAGGACGACCACTTTCCCTTTCACATCGACGCCTTTGTAATCGTCCCAATCGAATTCGGGGGCGGTAATGCCGTGGCCGACGAAGATCGCCTCGGCGTCGAACTCGGAGAGTTCCGTTTGAGTGTGGCTCATGCCGGAGAAATCTTCTTCGCAAGCGAAGTTGACGGAATCTTTGCCCTTCGAGGCAACCAGCGTCGATTTTGCATCGGTGAACACGCGAACGAGCGGAACGGGTTGGAAGTACGTGCCCTTCTCGCCGATTGGCTTGAGGCCCGCCTTCTTGAATTCGCCCGCCAAGAAATCGGTGGTAAGATCCTCCCCGAGGGTACCCGGGCCGCGGCCTTCGAGCCGGTCGCTGGCGAGGTACGCAACATCCGCTTTGATCCGTTCGGGAGATATCGCCGAGGGTTCAGCCGCATTCGCTGCGAACGTGCACACGCAGAAAAAAGGAATCCATCGGCAGATCATGGAGCACCTGAATGGCGAGTACGCGGGTATCGAACAGGTATTATGCACGACTGAGAGGCCGATTCATTCCCTTTTCACGAGCCGAATTGCAATTCCTACGCGTGTGCTCGGGTTGGCTGTACTCTCCCAATTCCGGCTGATGCCAGCCGAGATTCCGCAAAGATTGTGCCTGAAAACAGTTGCATTCGCCGAGTGCGTTTCGCCGATTTCATTGGGATACGGAGTGGTGTGGTGGCAAATCTCGCTGCTCAAAATCCCATTTGAATATTGCCTCCGATGGGTTCCCTTGGGTTCGCACCGCCGATCTGTTAAAACTAGTAGAGCATTTGCGATTGAATTCGCCGAGGAGCCGCCGGAATGGGTGTCATCAAACTGGCCTTGGGCAACGTCTACGGGGTCATCGTCTTTGCGCTCTTCATCGCCATCCTCGGCAGCGTTGCATTACTTTCGATCCCCGTGGATATTCTGCCGCAGTTTAAAACGCCCGCAGTGCAAGTACTGACGTATTACAACGGTATGCCGGCCCGATCGATGGAACGCACCATCACCGACCGCGTCGAACGGTGGGTGAACCAAGCCCCAGGGGTGGCGAGCGTCGAATCCCGCTCCGTCTCCGGCGTGAGTGTGGTGAAGCTTTACTTCCAAGACGACATCGACCCCAGTACCGCCCTCACGCAAACCAATTCGCTCACCGGTGCGGCCATGCCGTACTTGCCCACGAACACACTGCCCCCCGTTTCGCTCCCCTTCGATCCTACCGGTACGATCCCACTCGGCATTTTGACTGTGAACAATCCGAACATGGCCGAACAGGCGGTGAAAGATCTCGCTCGGGTGGAAGTGCGTAACCGATTGGGAGGAGTTCGCGGCTGCGTGGCCCCGGTGGTCGTCGGTGGGCGAGATCGCCGAATCATGGTGTACCTCGATCACCAGAAGTTGGAAGCCCGCAACCTTTCCCCGGTCGACGTTGTGAAGGCGCTCGATCAAGGCAACTTGATGGTATCACCCGGCACCGCGTACATCGGCGACAATCAAATCGCCCTCGATACGAATGCCATGGCCCGTACGGTCGAAGACATCGGTGACTTGCCCATCGTCTTCGAACCGGATCGACACATCCTGCTCCGCGACGTTTCGACAACGCTCGACGACGCCACGATTCAGAAGTCCCGAGTGCGTGTGAACGGTCGTCAACAGGTATTCGTGCCGATCTATCGGCAGCAAGGGGCGAGCAGCTTGACCGTGGCCCAAGGGGTGAAGGATGCCATCCCCGAGATGCAAGCCGAGTTGCCGGAAGGAACCCAGCTCGATTTCGTGATCGATCAAACGGAATACGTGCGGAAGGCCATCGAGAGCCTCGTGCACGAAGGGATTATCGGGGCCATCCTCGTTTCGATCATGATTCTCGTGTTCCTCGGCAACTGGAAGATGACCGTGATCGCCACGCTCGCACTGCCACTCTCGATCTTGGGTGCCATCATCGGATTGAAGGCCACGGGCAACACCATCAACGTGATGACGCTCGGCGGATTGTTCCTCGCCATCGGGCCACTGGTGGATAACGCCATCGTGGTACTGGAGAACATCCACCGGCACATGGGGATGGGGAAATCGGCGTTCCAAGCGAGCCTCGATGCCACCTCCGAATTGACCTTGCCCGTCGTCGTGGCCACGTTGGCGCTCATCATCGTGCTTTGCCCGGTGGCTCTTACGCCGGGCGTGAGCGGGTTCTTGTTCAAGCCGCTCACGCTCGCCGTGGCGTTCGCCATGCTCTTCTCGTTCGCCCTCAGTTGGACTTTCGTACCGGCGCTTTGTTCCGTGATGCTCCGCAGCCACGGGCAGCACGGTCATGGCGACGCAGACGAACACCGCCGCGAACATCACCGAGCACCGGAAGCGGTCGGATTCTTTGGCAGGATCTACCGCAAGATCGATGGGTTTCTCAAGTTCGTCACGCGCACGTATTCCGCCGCACTCGCATGGGCGCTCGGTCGGCGACTCCAAGCCCTCGGGGGAATCGCGTTGTTGTTCCTCGCTTCGTTGTTCCTATTGAAGTTCATCGGTCAAGAATTCTTCCCGGCCGTCGATGCGGGGCAAATCTCCATCCAAGTGCGTGCCCCTTCCAACTTGCGGCTCGATGCAACGGAACGCCGGATCGTGAATGTCGAGAAGGCCATCGCCGAGGCGGTGCCGCCGCACGAATTGCAGATGGTGGTTTCGGAAATCGGTTTGAACAACGATTGGAGCGCCGCATATTCGCAGAACGCCGGGCAGCAAGATACGGTCATCCGGATCCAACTCACGCCGGAACGAACCAAATCGGCCCAGGAATACGCCGTGGTGCTGCGGAAGGCATTCGAGGAGAACCCCGATTTCTCCGATCTGGAATTCAGCTTCGATACGGGTGGGATGGTCTCGGCCGCGTTGAACTTCGGGGCGTCGTCCCCCATCGATGTTCAAATCACGGGCGGTACGCCGGAACAGAAGATGGAACTCGCCAAGGAAGTCAAAGCCGCGGCCGTCGGCGTTCCCGGTGCAGCGGATGTGCGAGTGTTGCAACGCAACGATGCCCCGTATCTCGTGATCGAAATCCAACGTGACGAAGCGGCTGCCGTGGGTTTGACGGCCCGTGACGTGGTGATGCAAGTGGTCACAGCGATGAACTCCAGCATCGCGCTGACGCGGAATTTCTGGATCGATCCGAAGAGCGGTAACCAATACTTCATTGCGGTGCAATATCCGGACGATCCTTCCTTCCGCGTCAACGATCTCAAGAACATGTTCGCCACGGGCACGAACCAGAAATCGCCGGTGCGTCTCAGTTCTCTCGTTACGATGCGGGAATCGACGCAACCGGTCGAGTTCAACCACGTCGGGCTGAAACGGATCGTCGACGTGATGGTGAATACGGAGAACCGCGACATCGGAGGAGTGGCCGCCGACCTCGGGAAGAAGCTGAAGGAAATTGCCGTGCCGAAGGGGATGAAGATCGAGATGAAGGGGGAATATGCCCGTATGACGGAATCGTTCCGCAGCCTCGGCAGCGGCTTGGCCCTCGCTTCGGTGCTCGTTTACCTTTTGATGGTTCCACTGATGCGCTCGTTCGTGATGCCGATGATCATCATGGCTGCGGTTCCCCTCGGGCTGATCGGTGTTCTCACGATGCTGTGGGCGACGAAAACCACACTGAACGTGCAATCCGAAATGGGCGTGATCTTCCTCGTCGGCATTATCGTCTCGCAAGGGGTGCTGCTCCTCGATTTTGCCAACCTGCTCCGCAAACAAGGCAAAACGGTTCACGAAGCGATCACGGAAGCGGCCAGCACCCGGTTCCGTCCGATCTTGATGACGTTCTTAGCCACGTTCCTCGATCTGTTGCCGATGGCACTCGGGTTGGGCCGAGGCAGCGAATCACTAACACCTTTGGCTAGGGCTGTCGTCGGCGGATTGCTCAGCAGCACGGTGCTCACCCTATTCGTGGTACCCATATTGTTCACACTTTTAATCCGCGATAAGCACCACCATCACCACGGTGGAACTGCCTCGCCGACTCCCGCGCAACCCACGGAGCAAGTATGAATCGCACGCAACCCCCGGTGGCCAAAGCCCCGAACAATGTTGAAACGCAAGAGATTGCTGGAGGGAACCGCCGGCGTTCGATCATTCTCGTGCTGGCCTGCGTTGTCGTGGTGGGTCTCGCCATCGTGGCCGGTGCCATGGGTGGCATTCTGCCAAACCCGTTCTCGAGCGACCCTAAAGCCGCCACTGCCTCGGAATCGAACGAGAAACTCCCCACCGTAAAAGTGGTTCGCCCGAAGCGAGAATCTTCTGTGTCGATCACGGTGGATCAAATCGCCACGGTCGAACCGTACTACCGCGCCGATCTCCGCGCGCGGGCCTCCGGGATCGTGCATTCGGTGCTGCACGACATCGGCGACAAAGTGAAAAAGGGGGATGTGCTTCTCTTCATCGACGTGCCGGAATCGGATCAAGACGTTGCCAAGAGCGAAGCGATGATCTTGCAACGGAAGCAAGAATTGAAAGTATCCGAAGCCAAGTTGAAGGATGCGAAGGCGGCCAAAGATGTTTCCGCCGCGACGATCCGGCAGCGGGAAGCCGATGTGCAAGGTGCCATCGCCACGCGGGATCTCAAGCAAAGGAGATTCGCACGGTTCAAAGAGCTTGCGGAAAAAGGCTCGGTCGTAGGGAGCTTGGTAGAAGAGGAAGAACGGGATTACTTGGCAAGTGAGGCAATGGTGGCATCCTCTAAAGCGAATGTGGAACGCGCCCGCGCCGATTATGCCGAATCGGAATCAAAGATCGAGGCCGCCGATGCCGATATTGATCTCAAGAGCGCACAGATCGAGGTCTCACGCAAGGATCTCGAACGGGCGAAAGCGGTGGCGGACTACGCTAAGATCATCGCCCCCTTCGATGGGGTGGTCGTCCGGCGGACTGTCGATCCCGGTTCTTTCGTTCAAAATGCCACGACAGGGGCGAGCGATGTATTGATATCGATCGCCAAGGTCGATCTCGTTACTGTGTGCGCGAAGTTCCCCGATTCCGTAGCCCCTTCGGTGGCCGCGGATACGCCCGCCCTCGTCACGGTGGACGATTTGCCCGGCGTTTCGATCTCGGCCAAGGTCACACGGTTCGCACCCACGGTGCAAAACGCTGATCGTACCATGCGGGTCGAGGTCGATCTGTTCAATGGAAACGAGGAGGAATACCGTCGGCTTGCCGAAGTGGTGAAAGTCCATGGCCCGGAACGGCAAACCAAGGGAAGCAGCGAGCAAATGCCGATGCGAGCATTCCCCCCGGACGCACCTGCAACCCGACGGTTGATTCCCGGCATGACCGGCACGATTCAATTGACCATAGGCGGCTTCGGCAACTCCTACATTCTGCCGAACACGGCGGTTTACACACGGAGTGGAACGAGCTACATCCTGATCGTGCAGGACGGTAAAACGAAACAGGTACCGGTGCGAGTACAACTCACGGATGGCAAAACCGTGCGGCTCGCCGTGCTCGATAAGCGCAGAGGCGGCGAAGGCGGCGAAGGCGACAACCGCGATGTGCTGACCGAACTGACCGGTAACGAAGAAGTTGTAGTCGCTCGACAACTCGAAGTCGGCGACGGCGCTCGGGTAAAAACTGGCCCCAGCGAGTGGTGATCGGTTCGAATAGGAATGCTCATGCGAATGCGGTGGTACAGAACGGCGAACCTGGGAACCGCATTCTCCTTACTCGGAGCCGGTTGCGCGACCACGGAAGCAATCCCGGTTCACCGGCCCAAGCAATCCCAATATTTCGCGAGCAAGCCCAAGCTGGAAGCGGCACCTGCGAGTGAAATTCAACAAGCCTCGGCGAAGGTGCCCGTAATTGAGCCCGAAGCCAAAGCTCCCACGCCCATTCCTGTACCCGCTCGAATTCGTCCCGCTTACGCCGCGCTCGAAACTCTCCCCGTCGATTTACCAACGGTAATTCGTCTCGTCGATGCCAACAGCCCCTCGGTCGGGTTCGCTCGGGCGAAGGTGCGCGAGGCCCAAGCTCGGGTGGCCGGTGCCGAGGCATTGTGGCTTCCCAATCTTTCCGTGGGCGTAGGCTACAACCGATTCGATGGCCAAACCCAGAATCAAGCCGGCAACGTGTTCGCCGTTTCGCGGGCCAACCTCTTCCTGAGCGGAGGCCCGATACTTTCCGTCGATTTCGCCGAAGCGGTGTATCGGCCGTTGATCGAACGGCGGCAGGTTTCGGTCGAGCAATTCCGCGAACGGGCCGCGAACAACGGTGCGGAACTCGATGCCGTCGGTTCGTACATCGATCTCGTTCAAGTTCACGCGTTGATCGAGATCAATGCGGAGACTTTAAAGAAAGCCGAAGAGATGTTAGTGGCCGCGAAGAATGCAAAGGAAGCCAAGCTCGATCGAACCGCCGGGGATGTGAACCGGGCACAAATGGAAGTGCTGTTTCGCAAAACCGAGCGGATCGAACTTGAAGGCCGCGCGGGCACTGCGAGCGCCCGATTGGGGAAGCAACTCCTCTTGCCGCCGAACGTGAAGTTGGTTCCCGCCGAGATCGCGGTAATACCGATCACGTTGATCGATCCTAACACCCCGCTCGACCAACTGATTTCGCTGGCAATCGCCAACCGGCCCGACTTGATTGCCAATCGGGAAGCCATCGCCGCGGCGTGGGCCAAAGTGCGCAGGCAAGAACGCGGACCGCTTCTGCCGAAGCTTTCGATCGCGAATCAAACGGGTAGTTTCGGCGGCGGTCTGAACGACGATCTGCAGAACTTCTATAGCCGCAATGCCCTCAGTGCTCAAATCTACTGGGAAGTGAAGAACCTCGGCTTCGGCAATCGGGCCGACACGGCCGAGCGAAAGGCGTTGCTCGATCAGGTGCAGTACCAGAATATCGAAGCCCAAGCCCGTGCCTCGGCGGAAATCGTGGAAGCGGCCCAAATCGCCGCAGCGAAGTACGAAACCTTGGAACTGGCCGAAAGCGCGGTGAAAGAAGCCACCGAACTGTACCGCATCAGCAAAGATGGCACGCTCAACGTGGTCGACCCAAAGAACCTCTACGATAGCTTACGCCCCCTGTTGGCCATTCAAACCATCAATCAAGCCCGTCAGAATTATCTCGCCGCCGTGCTCGATTTCAACCGCGCCCAATACCGGCTGTTCACTCAACTGGGCAATCCCACCGGCGCGGCGATACCGCAACTGCAACCGGCCGCTTCGGAATTTGAAAAGTAATCCATCCGCGATCCGTCCGCAGTCGAGTCGGCCAATTCTTTATAAACAGTGTGGCGTTCGATCAAATTGGACGATATACTCTCTTTGGAGTAGTAAATATTCCAAGCTGAACCCCGCCAGACCCGCTTTCCGATCGACACCCCCGAATGCCTACCAGCATTCAATGATCCCAACCCCTTTCTGTTTCCCAGAGGATGCCAGCCATGTTTCCCACTCCCTCGAAAACCGGCCGCCGGGAATTTCTCCGCGTGGGCGTCGTCGGTTCGCTCGGCTTGACTCTGGGCGATTACCTCGCCATGAAAGCCCGGGCCGACCAAAAGAATTTCGCGAGCAAGGAAGGCGTCGCCAAGAGCGTCATCCAGATTGTGCTGCCTGGGGGCATGGCCCACCAAGAATCGTGGGATCCGAAACCCGAGGCTCCGTTGGAATACCGCGGCCCCTTCGGAGTGGCCAAAACGAAAATCCCCGGCATCGTGCTGAACGAGAACTTCAGCAAGGTTGCCCAAGTCGCGGACAAAATGACGATCATTCGGTCGATCGCGGGTAAAGAAGCCGATCACGGCCGGGCTTCGTACACGATGTTCACCGGTTACCGGAAAAGCCCGGCCATCGAACACCCGGCCCTCGGCGCGGTAGTCTCCCACGAGTTCGGCCCACGCAAAGATCTTCCCCCGTACGTCGCGGTTCCTTCCGCCAACGAATACGGCGGCACCGGTTACCTCGGCTCGCAATTCGGCCCCTTCGGCATCGGCAGCGATCCCGCCCGCCCCGGTTACAAAGTCCGCGATCTCTCCCTTCCCGCCGGCGTCGATGATCGCCGGTTCGGCACTCGCCGCGAAATCCGCGAAGTGGTGGACGATCACTTCCGTTACCAAGCCGGGAAGACCGAAGCCGTCGGCGCGATGGACGAGTTCTACCAACGGGCTTACGCCTTGATCAGTTCGCCGGCCGCCCGCGAAGCCTTCGATATCGAAAAAGAATCGGCCTCCACCCGTGCGAAGTACGGCACCTCCGATGCGGCTCCGCGATTCCTGCTGGCACGCCGGTTGGTGGAAGCCGGCGTCCGCTTCGTCACCGTGAGTTACGGCGGATGGGACATGCACGCCGGGATTGAACAGGCGATGAAACGCCAAGCGCCGAACTTCGATTCCGCGCTCGCCGGGTTGATCCGCGATCTCGACGACCGCGGTTTGCTCGCGAGCACGATCGTTCTCGTGACCAGCGAATTCGGCCGCACGCCCAAGATCAACGCCTCGGCGGGCCGCGATCACTTCCCCCGCGTCTTCTCGCTGGCCGTGGCCGGCGGTGGATTCAAGAAGGGCCTCGTTTACGGCTCGTCGAATTCGACCGCCAGCGAGCCGGAAGAGAATCCGGTGCTCGTCGAAGACGTTCTCACCACCGTGTACCACCAACTCGGCATCAACGCCGACAAGGAACTGATGGCCCCTGGCGGCCGGCCCATCGAGATCATCGACGGCGGCACCGTCGTGAAAGACCTCATCGGGTGATCGAACCCGCTTCAGAATCTGTCAACGGATTGCTAAATAACTAACCAAAGACTCTTCTCATCGCGAGTATGTTTTGAGAAGAGTTGACAGTGTTGAGTGTTGATTACGTAGTTGAAATCCAAAGCAACTTCACATTCCCCAATCGACGATCCGATCGTCGGAGTTCGCCCATGAGACTTTACCTAGCGTCGCTGCTCGCGCTCGGCCTGATCGGTTCCGCATCTTTCGCCGGTACGCCACGGCTCGCCCGTGTTTCGCCCCCCGGTGGGCAAGTAGGTAGCACGGTCGAAGTCGATTGCATCGGCCGGGCACTCGAACAACCCCGGGAAGTGCTCTTCTACGAGAGCGGTATCGCAGTCGAATCGATTCAAATGGTGGAATCGATCACCGGTACCACCGGCAAGCCGCAGGCGGTGGATCCGGGTACCCACGTTCGCCTCAAGCTCAAGATCGCGGCCGATTGCCCGCTCGGTGCCCACGGATTACGGCTCGTGACCGCCGCGGGCGTCAGCGAGTACGTTCGCTTCTTCGTGGGGCCGTTCCCGGCAGTGGAAGAAAACGAAGTGACCACCAAGCGAAACGACAAACGCGAAGACTCGCTGAGTGTGCCGGTGAACTCCACCGTTCTCGGAAAGATCAACGATCCAACGGACATCGATACCTTCCGCGTCGAGTTCAAGAAGGGCCAGCGGATCTCGGCGGAAGTCGAAGCCGCTCGCTTGGGGGTCGATCGCGGCATCCCCGATTTGTTCCTCGCGATTTACGATCCCGAGGGCAAGAAACTCGCCGCGGCCGACGACTCCGCACTCCACGTTCAAGATCCCGTTCTTTCGATTCTCGCCGAGCGCGATGGGGCTTATTTCATCGAAGTGCGGCACAGCACGTTCAACGGCACCGGTGAATCGTACCGCCTGCACCTCGGCACCTTCAGCCGACCCACCGCGATCTATCCTTCCGGCGGACAATTGGGCGAAGATTTGAAAGTGACCATACTCGGCGACCCGAAGGGGCCGCGGAACGAAATCGCGAAGTTGCCTGCGAAACCGGGCGATTTCGCGTACGTCACCGCGGTCGATGGTGTCTCCGCACCGTCGCCGAATCGTTTGCGCGTTTCCCCGTTCCCCAACGTGCTCGAAGCGGAACCGAACGATCAACCCGAAGCGATGGCCGCATCCGCGTTCGCCACGCTGCCGGTCGCGTTCAACGGCATCATCGATAAGCCCGGCGATATCGATTGCTTCCTGTTCCGCGCCAAGAAAGGGGAATCGTACAAGTTCTACGCTATGGCGAGCGCCTTGGGTTCGCCCGTGGATCCGGTGATCTGGATCAAGCCGTTGGGCGGCAAATCGAAGGCGACGATTCAACGGGCAACCGAATCTCGGCCGAACCAACTCGGCTTGCCCATCGCGGGCGGGTTGAACCGCGATACGCACGATCCCATCCTCGATTTTACCGCTCCCGCCGATGGCGATTACGTCCTCGGCGTCGAAGACGAGCGCGGCCAAGGGGGCAGCGATTTCGTGTACCGCGTGGAGGTGCTACCGGATGATAACGCGGTGTTCACCTACATCGCGGCCGAGCCGGAGAACCAACAACAGCCGCAGGCCCGCCAGAATATCACCATCGCGGCGGGGAACCGTTATGCGGCACAGATCGCCATCTTCAGTACCAATCGCCAATATGTGGGCGACCTCGAACTCGTTGGCGTGAACCTGCCGAAGGGCGTGACCTTGCACGCTCCGAAGTTCACTTCGGGCCAAACGAAAGTCCCGGTCGTGTTCGAGGCGGCCGAAGGCATGCCACCGCGGGCGGCCCTCATCGATCTGATCGTTCGCCCAGTCGATGCGACCGCCGCTCCGTTGCACAGCGGTTACCGACAAACGATGCTGATGAATGCCTACGGCAACAACGATTACTACCTGCATTCGACTATCGACAAGTTGGCACTGGCCGTCACCGAATCGGCGCCGTTCCACGTGGTGGTCGAGGAACCGAAATCGGCTTTGGTTCAGAACGGTGAAATGGCGTTGAAGTTCCGCATCGTGCGCGAAGGGGATTTCGATGGCCCCGTGAGCGTTCAAATGGAATACAAACCGACGGGCATTAGCACGTCCACCCCCGTAACGATCCCCGCCGGGCAAACGGAAGGGGAATACCTCCTCGGTGCGGCCCGCAACGCGGCGGCTGGGGTTCACCGCGTGACGCTCACCGCCGTGACGGGGGTGTATCGCCGCAAGAAGACCGATACCGAAAGCCGGAGTTACGTCGCTTCCCCGCCGTTTGCAATCACGATCGCCGAGCCGCACGTGGAAGCGAAGATCCCGCGTTCCTCCGTGGAACGGGGCAAGACTTCCACATTGGTGTGCAAGTTGAACCAACTCCAACCCTTCGAGGGCAAAGCCGCGGCGACTCTCGCCCGGCTGCCCCGCGGTGTAGAATTGGTCGAACCGAACCGCGAAATCACCTCGCAGGATAAGGAAGTGACCTTCACCGTGCGGGCGACTGCCGAAGCGCTCGTCGGCAATTACCAAGGCATCGTGATGGATGTTACGGTCACTCACAATGGCCAAGCCGTTCGGCAACTCAGCGGCAGCGGCATCCTCCGCATCGACGCCGAACGCGGTGCACCGGCCAAGAAGTAGTCTTCGGATTTGCTCCCCTCTCCCCCGGCGGGAGAGGGGCTGGGGTTGAGGGGGTTGTGGGTATGATTCCCCCTCACCCCTAACCCCTCTCCCGCCGGGGGAGAGGGGAACAAGATCATACTGAGGCTCTTCCGATATGCTCACCCGCTCCCTCTCCCTTGCCGCCCTGATCGCGTTCACCGTGAACGCGGGCGCCGCACCCACCTTGAAAGTCTTCCCCTCGGTGATCGAACTCCGCGGGCAGCAGGATCGCCAAGGTATCGTCGTTCAACATGTGGACGACCAAGGCATCGCGAAGGATGTGACATCGACCGCCAAGTTCAGGCTTGCCGATCCCGCCATCGCCGCAATCGACGGGCAATCACTCACGCCATTGAAAGATGGAACGACGAAGCTTCTCATCGAGGCCGCCGGCCAAACCGCCGAAGTCGCCGTGTTCGTGAAGGGCGCCGCAGAATCGCGGCCGGTGAGTTTCCGGCTCGACGTCATGCCCGTGTTCATGAAACACGGCTGCAACAACGGTAGCTGCCACGGTTCGGCCAAAGGCAAAGATGGTTTCATGCTCTCGCTCTTCGGATACGATCCCGCCGGCGATTTTCAGCGGATCACCCGTGCGATTGTCGGTCGGCGCGTCGATCTGGCGGTGCCCGAGAAAAGCCTGTTGCTCGAAAAAGTATCCGGCGCCGTGGCCCACACCGGCGGCAAGTTGTTCGATACCAAACACGACGACTACCGAACGATCCTTCGCTGGCTGCAAGCCGGCGCTCCGGACGATGGCGCCGAAACGCCCGTGCCCACCGGGGTCGAGCTGCTCCCTTCCAAAATCGTGTTCTCCGGGAAGGAACAAAAGCAGCGGACGATCGTACTCGCCAAGTACTCGGACGGTGCCGTCCGCGATGTCACTCGGCTGTCGCTGTACATGACGAACAACGAAGCCATCGCGGCCATCGATAAGGATGGCACCGTCGCGGCGGGGGGTCGCGGCGGGGCGTTCGTGTTCGCCCGCTTCGGCAAGTTCACCGTCGGCTCGGAAGCGATCGTGCTCCCCACCGACGACAACTTCACTTGGCCGAAGACACCGGAAGCGAACTACATCGATTCCCTCGTCTTCGACAAATTGAAGAAGCTGCACCTGGATCCTTCGGATCTTTGCACGGATGAAACCTTTCTCCGCCGGTTGTACCTCGATCTGATCGGCATGGTGCCGACGCCGCAAGAACACGAGGCGTTCCTCGCGGACAAAGATCCCAAGAAGCGTGGCAAGCTCATCGACGCTCTGATCGAACGCCCCGAGTTCGTGGACATGTGGACGATGAAATGGGGAGAAATGCTCCGGGTGCGGGCGAACAACCAGAACCCGGCGTACGGGCGGGACGCCAAGGCGATGTTCTCCTACTCCGCGTGGATCAAGGAGCAAATGGAGAAGAACCGCCCGCTGAACGAACTCGCCGCCGAGTTGCTAGTGGGCAAGGGGAGCAACTTCAAATCCCCCGCCGCGAACCTGTACACCTCCGGCGAAAAGCTCACCCCCGAGAAGACCGCCGAAGACATCGCCCAAGTGTTCCTCGGCATCCGCATTCAATGCGCACAATGCCACAACCACCCGTTCGACCGTTGGACGATGGACGATTACTACGGCTTCTCCGCGTTCTTCGCCGGGGTGAACCTCCGCCGCGGCAGCGAAGGCCGCGAAGTGATCGTTTCCAACAACGATGCCTCGAACACGGTCGCGCACTTGCTGGACGGCCGGCGGATGAAACCGAAAACGCTGGGCGGCCCCGCCCCCGATATCGAAGGGCAAGATCCCCGCAAGGCGTTGGCGGAATGGTTGGCCTCGCCCGAGAATTCGCAGTTCTCGCAAACGCAAGCGAACATCATTTGGAGCCATTTCTTCGGCCGCGGCATTGTGGAACCGGTGGACGACGTGCGTATCAGCAACCCGCCGAGCAACAAGGAACTGCTCGAAGAACTCGGCAAGAAGCTCGCCGCGTACGGCTTCGACAAGAAGAAACTCGTGCGGGACATCTGCAACTCGCGGACGTACCAACTCTCCGCGAGCACGAACGCCACGAACGAACTCGAAGATTCGTACTTCTCGCATTCATACGTACGCCGATTGCGGGCCGAAGTGCTGCTCGATTCGATCACGCGGATCACCGGAACTGAAGATCGCTGCGCGCAATCCCCGGTGGGAACCCGTGCGGTTCAGATACATTCCGGGGAAGTGACCAACTACTTCCTCACCACGTTCGGCCGCGCCATGCGAGAAACCGCCTGCTCGTGCGAGGTGAACAA
>Ga0105048_10005453_pt1 | contig 20562 bp, 18 predicted proteins | sample MAT05_FD_78382 | JGI IMG/M metagenome (GOLD analysis project Ga0105048, IMG submission 78382) | Freshwater microbial communities from Lake Fryxell liftoff mats and glacier meltwater in Antarctica - MAT-05 | ecosystem: Environmental > Aquatic > Freshwater > Ice > Liftoff microbial mat | place...
AGGCGGCACCCGCAGCTAAATCTGCTCCGGTAGTGGAAGCTGCAATAGATGTTGCAGAAGCACCAAGCTTAAAAGCCCCAGTTCAAGTTGACAATGGTCGATTAAAAGCATCTCCATTGGCAAAAAAAATTGCAGAGGAAAAAGGAATTGATATCGGATCAGTTCCCGGTTCAGGTGACGGTGGTCGCATCGTAAGAAGAGATGTTGAAACGTACACACCTCAACATGCTGCCGTTGCGAATGCACCCGTGTTTGTTCCGTCAGGACAAGAAAGTTTTACGGAAGAGAGTGTATCTCAAATGCGCAAAACAATTGCGCGCAGACTTGCCGAAAGTAAATTCTCAGCTCCCCATTTTTATCTCACTATGGAGATTGATATGGACAATGCAATTGCAGCAAGAAAATCGCTTAATGATAGTGGAGATGTAAAAATCTCATTCAACGATATGATTGTAAAAGCGTGTGCGATGGCATTACGCAAAAATCCAAAAGTAAATTCATCATGGCTTGGCGATAAAATCCGTTACAATCAACATGTACACATTGGTGTTGCCGTTGCAGTAGATGATGGATTGCTGGTTCCTGTGGTGCGATTTGCCAATGAAAAAGGTCTTGCACAAATAGGATCAGAAGTAAAGGTATTTGCCGAAAAAGCAAAATCGAAAAAACTACAGCCATCCGAGTGGGAAGGCAACACATTTACCATTTCCAATTTGGGAATGTTTGGAATAGAAGAATTCACAGCCATCATTAATACACCCGATTCATGTATACTAGCAATAGGCGGAATTAAAGCAACACCAGTTGTAAAAAATGGACAAGTAGTTGCAGGTAATGTGATGAAAGTAACCCTTAGCTGTGATCACAGAGTTGTGGATGGAGCTAGCGGATCAGCATTTTTGCAGACATTAAAAAGTTATTTGGAGAATCCCGTGTTGATGTTGGTGTAGAAGATGAAATAAATTATTGAGAATACAAATGGCTGTTCGAGAGGATGGCCATTTTTTTTAATTTCCCCATCAAAAAAAAGATTTTTTTTCTGATGATTTTAGATATTGTTAAATCAAGCTGATCACATGAGGGAAAAAACGATTGTGCGAGATATCAATTCAAGCGCAATACTAGGTCACAGTTATGTATATAGATATGATCAACTCGGACAAATGTTGGGAGCTTTTTATGGGTCAATGTAATTTCTGGGGAGAAGCTATCTAGGCAAATAATTTTTCAAGTCGAAATAAGAAGAAGGGTATATCTGTTGCACCTCTTAAATTGGCTCTAAAGCCTTTGATCTTAGAATTGAATGATTCTGCGTCTGCATTGGTACTTCTATTTTGAAAGAAATTTAGGATGTTATCTAAATGGTACTCAAGTGAGTTTACAGTTGTGTTAAATTCTTCTATTCCTGATTCTTCAACGCTTTTCCTCCACTCCCTGAACTGGATTAGAGCTCTTTCTTTGGATGTATTTTTATAAATGCTTCTGAAAGATAAAGTCAACTTGTGTGCCTTTTCTAGCATAGGAAATTTTTCAAAAAGAATCGCCGCTCTTCTTGCTTGACTGCTGGTCCAATCGAACACTGGTTTGTAAAGTAAATATCGGCTTCTAGCTAGTAGTTCTCTCAAGGAGTCACCATTTGATAATGTCTCAGCGTGATACTTCACTCCTTACAGCTTGGCCATTTTGACTTTTTTATTTTCATCTTCGATAGCCTGCCAACGAAGTTTGACCCTAACGTGTTGAGCCGCATCCATTACAAATCGTACAGCATGGAATCGATCAATCACTTTAAGGCTATTAGGGAAAGATGCTTCAACGGCAAGGCCCATATTGCGGGCCATATCCACCCTTGTTTCCTTCACCAGTTCACGTTTTTCTATCGGGGTTTTCTTCAACACTTTAATGATTGTTTTCGCATCTGTACTGTTGATTAACGCCACAATGGACTTCTTGTTTTTAACCTTAGTATTCTTATTGGTTACGAAAGTATAGAGCTCTCCCTTTAATGAACTCTCTTCATCTATGCTCAGTTTATCTGTGATATTTTCAGGATAAATCAAATAATCCTTAGCATGCTTTATCTGATTCCATTGTTTAAATCCACTGACTTTATGTTTGAAGTGAGGTTGAAGCTTTTGGCTATTCACCTGGAACTAATTGGCTATGTTGCTCATGGTATCGGGACGCGTATCCACTTGAATCTTTTAAAAAATCCGATGGTTCTTGAGTAAATTTCGAACTATCGGCAATGAATGAAAAGTCGCGATGTATCAACGCTCTTGTTACTTTATGTCGCCAGGCGCGCTTCCGTACTCGCATAAATACGGCCCGACCGCGAATAGGAAAATCCTGAATGAGTTTGTCTTTTACAAAGCCCCTTGATTCATACTCCATTGGATCAACACCATTTGGAATCTCATTCTTCTCATCAAAATCAATCAGCCAATACTCAGAGTTGACCCTAACATCTCATAAAATTTCGAATTTTCGTATTGAAAAGTATTGGATTAATTCTTCCGGGAAAAATTGATTCAGTAATTGTGTAGTTATTGTTTCGATATGCCTTTTTTCGCAAACCTATGGTCTTAATCCTGTTTTACTCCCCAACTTTTGACGCTGACCAAAAAAAACCTATTATATTTTAGTCCAAAAAATATTCACAAATGCATGTCACTATTTTTGGTCTAAAACATAACAAGTGTTGGTGTAAATTAGAAAAGTGAAGTTTCAAAGAAAAAGAGTTGTCATTTCCTAAGAAAAGAAAAATCCCGAATCGCCTTACAAAAAATAAGAGCAATGAAGCTCTCGGGATAAGAAAATCTAAATAACAGGAAAATATTTGTTTAAGAATTTGAGTTTCTCCCTTCCTATTATTTGATTTTCTAATTAAACATCTCCTTCACCTTCTGAAAGAATGATTTGTCTTTTGTACTTGGGTTTGGTTTGAAATTCGGCGAGTTCTTGAGCTTTTCAAGCATCTTCTTCTCTTCGTCATTCAATTTTTGAGGTGTCCATACATTTATGTTTATAAGTAGATCACCTTGGCCATAACTATTCACCTCAGGCAATCCTTTGCCTTTGAGTCTGAGAATTTTTCCGCTTTGAGTACCGGCCTCTATTTTGATTTGAGCACGGCCTTTTACCAGTGGAACTTCAACTGTAGTTCCGATAGCTGCATCCGCAAAATTCACGTACAAATCATAATAAAGATTGATGCCATCGCGTTTTAATTCCTTATGTTCTTCTTCTTCTATCTGGACTAACAAATCTCCTGGAACACCACCAAAAGGGCCTGCATTTCCTTTGCCTGCAACATTGAGAGTCATGCCCTCGCCTACTCCTGTAGGTATATTAATTTCGATGAGTTCTTCTGATCTTTTCTGACCGTTTTCGTCTGCATCTTTGGGTTTGCTTTTTACAAATTTTCCTGTTCCACTGCAAGTAGGACAAGTACTCGTTGTAGCCATTTGACCCAAAATGGTATTTGTAACTCTGCGAACTTGCCCATTGCCTTTGCAGGTTTGACACGTATCGAATTGAACGTCATCAGAATTTACAAGTTTGAAGACTTTTACCTTTTTGGTTACTCCAAAAGCAATTTCCTCAAGATTCAATTTTACTCGAATTCGCAGATTTGATCCTTTCACTCTTCTGCTTCCTCCACCATACCCACCACCACCAAAACCACCTGAGCCACCAAATCCTCCCCCAAAAATGTCACCGAATTGGGAGAATATGTCATCCATGTTCATGTGGCCACCACCACCATAGCCACCGGCACCCATTCCCTGATGTCCAAACTGGTCATACCTCTGTTTTTTTTCAGGACTACTTAGTATATCATAAGCTTCGGCAGCTTCTTTAAATTTATCTTCTGCCGCTTTATCTCCCGGATTTTTATCTGGGTGATACTTAATGGCATGCTGCCTGTATGCCTTTTTTATCTCGGCTTCAGTTGCATTCTTGGATAAACCCAACACATCATAAAAATCTCTCTTTGCCATTTTGAGTATTACTGCTTATAAATTGTCAAACTATTGTCCAATTACGACTTTAGAAAACCTGATCACCTTATCATTGAGTAGGTAACCTTTCTCAAGCTCATCTACAACTTTGCCCTTTAAATCCTCAGTAGGTGCAGGTATTTGCGTGATTGCCTCATGAAAATCAGTATCAAAAGGCTTACCTATTGCCTCCATTGGCTTCAGACCTTTGGCTTCAAGTCTTTTGTAAAATTTCTGGTGAATTAGATTAAAACCTTCTTTCACCGCAACAATGTCATCAAGGGTTTCATTTGCTTTGATTGCTCTTTCGAAATCATCAAGAATAGGTAATAGTTCTCTTATAACATCGGCGGAGGCAGTACTTAAAAGTTCAATTCTTTCTTTTATATGGCGTTTACGCGAATTGTCGAATTCCGCAGAAAGTCTCAAATATTTATCTCTCCACTCATTGGCTTCTTTCATCCACTTTTCTTCAGCTGAAATCGGATTCTGTTCAATTTCCACCGTTTCATGTTCACCAAGTTCCGGATTATTGCCATTTGGCAAAGCACCCTCATGCCCTGTAACATTTGTTGATTGATCTTGTATAGTTTCTGTTGAGCTGTCTGTCTCTTCTGTCTTCATCGGATTGAATATTTTTCGCATTCGCGATGTCAAGTTCTTTGCCATATATGTGTTACTGGTCAATCTGGCAGTTCTTTTATGGCCAGAATTAATAAAAAACCCCTTCTATCCATTTTTAAGGAAAGAAGGGGAGTAATTATAATTTGATCTAATTAAAGACTTTTCACATAAAGATCAAGTTGTTTGTGCAACTCAAGTCCCCGTAGATTTTTTCCGACAATAATTCCATTTTCATCAATTAAAAAACTCATTGGTATGCTGCTAACCCCATAAACGGATGCTGCACCATTCTGCCATCCTTTTAAATCACTCACATGATACTTCCATTTGAGTTGATCCTTTGCGATCGCTGCTTTCCATGCCTCTGCATTTTGGTCAAGCGATACTGAATAAATTTCAAACCCTTTGGCTGTTTTAAACTTCGCTTTAGCGTATTTATCGTATGCTGCCACAACGTTCGGATTTTCTCTGCGGCAAGGTCCACACCATGAAGCCCAAAAATCAATTAGGACAAGTTTCCCTCTGAGGCTAGACAATTTTATATTTTTACCGTTAACATCGGCCATATCAATATCGGGCGCTTGATCGCCAATTGCAGTGCCAATATTTACCGATAATTCAACGGCAACTTTGGCTTTCACTAGAGATTTGTCAGACGTAAAGCTGTGTGCGGCCAAAATGGCAAAAGCAAGGGCTGGAATAGCGAGAAATTTCTTCATTGGATGTAAAATTTTTTTAATAATAAAGTAAAAGTAAAAATTATAATGTCATTCGCTTGGCAAAGATGTTGCCAAAGTTGGTTTTTAACGATCCAAACTTCCTAAAGTTATTGCGCTTAACAAGATTTATTCAACGCGTTTAATATCTGCCCCGAGTTTTTTGAGGCGATTCTCAATATCTTGATATCCCCTGTCAATCTGCTCAATGTTGTGAATGGTACTTTTTCCATTGGCAGCAAGGGCGGCAATCAGCATTGAAACTCCTGCACGTATATCTGGAGATGACATGGTAATGCCTCGAAGTTTAGTTTCGCGATTGCTCCCAATTACCACCGCCCTATGCGGATCGCAGAGAATAATTTTCGCACCCATATCTATCAGATTGTCCACAAAAAACAAACGGCTTTCGAACATCCATTGATGAATAAGGACACTTCCTTTGGCCTGAGAAGCTGTTACGAGTGCAACTGATATAAGATCGGGAGTAAATGCCGGCCAAATTCCATCCCGAATAGTCAACATAGATCCATCAATAAGGCTATTGATTTTATAGGATTGCTGACCGGGCAAATAGATATCATCTCCACGAAACTCCATTTCAATTCCCATCTTTCTAAAGATTGAAGGAATAACACCAAGTTCAGGAATACAACAATTCTTGATAGTAATTTCGGATTGAGTAGTTGCTGCCAGTCCAATAAAACTTCCAATTTCGATCATATCGGGAAGCATACGATGGCTGCATCCACCAAGACTATCCACGCCTTGAATAATAAGTCTATTACTTCCGATTCCAGAGATTTTGCCTCCCATCGAATTTATCATCTTACAAAGCTGCTGAAGATAAGGTTCGCATGCAGCATTATATATCGTGGTTTCGCCCTTGGCCAATGAAGCGGCCATAAGTATGTTGGCAGTGCCTGTCACCGAAGCCTCATCCAAAACCATGTAGGTTCCTTTCAGATTTTTAGCATTGATTTTATAGAAACGTTCTTCTTTGAGATGTTCGAATGTGGCACCAAGATTTTCGAATCCACGCAGATGAGTGTCTACGGGTCTGCGACCAATTTTATCACCACCCGGTTCAGGAATATAGGCTTGACCAAATCGAGCTAATAATGGTCCGATGATCATTATGCTGCCTCGAAGTGCTCCCCCTTTTTTCTTAAAATCATCCGTAAGGAGATATTCAAGATTTACGTTTTTAGCTTCGAAGGTAAAAGTGTGTTGATCGACTTGAACAACCACAACGCCCATTGATCCCAATAACTCTATCAATTTCATAACATCCCTGATATTAGGGATATTGGAAACGGTTACTTTTTCCTCTGTAAGTAAAACAGCAGAAACTATCTGCAACGCTTCGTTTTTTGCTCCTTGTGGTATGACTTCACCACTGAGTTTTTTTCCTCCATTGATTTCAAAAGATGCCATATTCGCTTACTTAAATTATAGAGTTACACTAAAATCATTTATCGATTGGTCCAAAGGACTCATTAATAATACCGACTTATACAAAATAGATAATCCGATTTCGCCAGTCGGTTCATTGAACTTGTATTTTGTTACATCGGCATTTACCATTGTAAAATTACCAAATAGCTTTGGGCCTTTTAATACCAAAAGCATTTATCAATTGGTCCAAAGGATTCATTAATAAATTGCTTCGGTACTGCCTTAACTACATTCAAACAGTACGATGAAGCAAAACCAATATTAAACCAATGTTACTTATAAATGAGTCAAGCTATTTAATGATTAACAATGGTAATGTTGTTGTGATTGATGTTTAGTGCAATGCGGAGAAACGGAATTGGACTAATACATAAATCCAAACGATATTGGACAATATTGAATGTGACATCGGTAATAAAGCGAAGGAAGGTTAATACTCTAGCAAGTAAAGATCAAAATGCGGAAATTATTGACACTAGGAGGGTGATATATTCAAGTCTAGTAAACCTTCATTCTTTTACGACCAAATGAACCCAAATAAGTGAGCGAAATTTCAGGGCCGCCAACCGATGTGGTAATCCCCGCCATCTTAGGCATTCTAAGGTCGTAACCGAAAGTAAACGCAGCTACACGCATTACTTCAAAACCAATATATGGATGAATAGCGTCATTAAAGCGGTAAAAAACTCCGCCTGTTATCACGTTTGATGTTTTGACATTGGTATACTTGGAATCAGACCCCAATCTATAGATACCGGAAATACCAAAAACGATTGCTTGCGCTCCGGCCTGACGCTGAACTAATGCATCATATCTAATGTCGAAGTGAGTAAATTTAGATGTCCAGTATCCAGAGTAGGTTTGTCTAAATCGCAGTTTATCATTACCCCTTGCAACTTGAGTAATCTGTTGCCCGGCATGGCGAACCGCGTATCCAAGCCCGTATCTTTTTTTGCCTTTGTGTTTCCAAGTGCCTCCAGCCGCAATGTCAATTGTACTTCTTCTGTCGGTTAAAAATCTTTCTTTATCATCAAGCGATGGATCATAAGAAATACCATTAAACTGTGAATCCCAAGCAAGGCCTTGCACATCAACTCCTCTTTGAAAGTAACCAATGGACCCGCCGGCCGACAGAAGGTTTTTGCTATTGGCAACAAGGTGGTATGCCGCGGTTCCCATTACCTGAAAAGTTTTCATTTGAGCTTTGCCCGCTTGATCTTGCATAATAAAAAGTCCAAAGCCGGCATAACTATCAGAAGAATAACTAAGCAATTTGTATTGAGCATCCATGCCATTTGTTCGAAATCCTGAACCAACGCTTTTCCATTGTGATTTGTGCAACAAAGAAGCTTTGACCGTTTGCTCAAATTGTCCGGTCATAGCAGGATTGAATTGCTGGGTGGCAATATTAAAGTTGGTGAAATGTGGATCTTGAGCATAAGAAGCTAAACATCCACCAACGATCACTATGATAAGAAATACCTTTTTTATTTGGCAAAAAGGAAAAAACGTATTTTGCATTCTTGAGAATTTCATGAGAGTAGGATCCTTATCTAATTAGTGCAATCTCACCGGTTATATTCAAACTAATTCCGTCACCTGCTATTGCTTTGAACGTGTAGAAATAACTGCCACTTGAAGAAGGTTGACCGCGCTGTTGCCCATCCCAACCTTTTGCGGGGTCGTTGGTTGAAAAAACCTCCTCACCCCAACGATTATAAATTCGAAAATCTATTTTACTAAGTCCGAATCCTCGAACAAATAACATATCATTATTTCCATCATCGTTGGGCGAAAAAATATCAGGAATAAATACGGGATTTTCAGGAAGAATACATAATTCAACCTCGGTGGAGTCAGCACAACCCGCAGCATTTGCCACATCCAAAGTAATAAGGTAATTTCCTGAGCCTGGATAGATTTGAGTTATTGATTGGCCGGAGCTATATGGAAAAATATTACCATTGCCAAAATTCCAAACCCCTGACACAGCATTCTGACTGAGATCGATCACATTTACGCTTCCCGCTTGGCTAAAAGGAATACAAATTGAATTTGGATTGAGACTGAAGCTAGCAGTTACATTAGGAAAGCTCGGCACAGTTACTTGTTCATTAAATGTGCAACCATTAATCAAATCAGTCACTTGAAGTTGTCTGGTACTTCCGGCTCCTATTGCAATCGTTTCTCCCGAAACTCCATTCCATGCGATACTGAAATCGCCTGGCGTAACAACAACGGCAGTAGCAAATCCGGTTTCACCAATACACAAACTATCACTTGTAGTAATAATTACTTCAATTGGGGGCAATACAACAATATCAACGTTATCTGTAATCAAAGGAGAACACGCATCTGAAGTAGTAACAGAAATGGTTGATGTAACACCTGGGACGCTGGTGTTCGTTGCAACCGCAAAACCGCCATTATTCCATGAGTAACTGTAATTATTGTTTGGATTCCCTCCGGTGGCAACCACCGAAATTGTTGTTGATTGATCTTCGCAAATCAATGTGTCAGAAACCGTAACTGTGGTGGAAAGTGCTGGAAAAATCTCAAAATCAAATATTGCAGTAGAAGCGGGACAAAATGGGCCATCGAAAATATAGCTTACTTGATAAGTACCTGTACCAACCTGTTGCACATTAAAAGTAAACACGGAAAACGACCCCGACAAGTTACCTCCGCTAGGTGATGCGCTGAAATTTACCGTTTGATCTTGCAAACAATATCCCGAAAGCAGACCAGAAAAAGATGCGGGCTGAAAATCCTCCACTGTAATTGCAATACTGTCATTGCAACCCGCTGGGCTATTCCAGTAAACGAAAAAATTGCCTGGTTCAGCAATGGCAGGATCAAATAAACCTGTACTTGGATTAATGATACCGTTCCCGCTCCAAGAACCACCTGCAATTATATTACTTTGAAGAATGATAGCAGGATCAGTCGAACAAAAGTTGAGTTGTGAAACTTCAAGTGCCGGTGGAAAAACCTTAACAAGAATCGAATCTTCACAGGTGTTGCTTGAATACAAAATTGAAAATTCTCCTACCCCCGCTGTTGAAGGACTGAAAGCCCAATTACCCTGAGTGGGCTGAGAAACACCTGGACCAGACCAAGTACCATTTGAAGGCAAAAACACTCCGACATTTTCTTCGTTCAAATTAAATAACGGATCTATAAGACAGAAGTCTATTTCATTTAGAGTTACCAAAGTCTGAACATTAAATACAAACGTTGTGTCAACACAGCCATTTGGCGCAGTGTAAAGAACTATAGAAGTTTGATTGTTTGAGAGCAACGCCGGGTTAAACAGGCCTGTTGAAGGATTGGTAATTCCAAAACCTGACCAAACACCACCGGCAGGAATTGGATTTGATGTGTAAAGGACTAGAGAGGCTTGTTCAGGACAAGTGGTCTGAATTCTATCACCAATTTGAATTTCTTTTATAAAAATATCAAAGATTTGATTACACCCATTCACAGTGTAGATGAATTGATTATTACCTGCCGGCATGTCCTGAGGAGCGTAAATTGCCGCAAACGAATTGACGATTCCATTTCCGGTCCAAGAACCACCTACAGGACTAAAATCAAGCGTATCAAACCAAACAGATTGACAAATAGGATCAAGTGTAAATGGGCCGCCAATTACATCCACATTCACAACCATAATATCGGAACATGTTCCGAGTGTATAATTTACTTCATACGAACCGGCCATTGTCGGATCAAACAAACCCGTAACTGTAGTAAAAGGACCTGACCAAGTTCCTCCAGGGGGAGTCGCTGCTAGCTGAAAAGCAGCCGACCCCGGACAAGCCGCAGTGATCTCTTGTGTTTGAATTGGAATAACAGTTATTGCAACACTATCGATACAATTTGCAGTTTCGAAATAGATATAGTTCAAACCATCCTCAGCGTTATCGGGGTCAAACAAGTTGGTGCCTTGGATTACTCCCGGGCCACTCCAATCTCCTGTTCCGCCAGCCTGCAGAATAATATCGTCAACAGATTGACATACGGTTTGATCGAAGGTGATTAGGTTGATATTTTCAACAGCGAGCGTGAAAGATTTGGTTGTGGTATTTCCTGTGGACGCTTCTGTAATTGTAACAGAATAAATGGTTGTGATAGTTGGGCATACCGCATGAGGCCCTGCTGTTGAAGGAAGTCCGTTATTCCATGTATAGGTATAAGTTGAGCAACCCAATACATTTGCTTGAATGGCTGCACAAGCACCCGGACAAATACTTGGAGTGTCTGAAACCACCGTCCCATTTACTCCGCATGAGTTAAACAAAAATGAAGTTTGAAGATCAAATTCATAAATGAGATCACAATCGTCGGGAATTTCGATATGAAAATCTACCGAGAAATTACAATTAAAACTAAACGGTTGAGCCAGGGTGAGTGTAATAGCTGAGGTTTGATTATTCACACATCCTGGAGAGACATTGGTAACCCCGATTACATTACCATTTGCAGTAATTTGAGCTGAAGCGGTTGCAAGCCAATTGCATTGAATAGGAGTAGAAAAATTGAGCACAAGCAAATTGCTGTTGCATGTAGGAAGCGCATTTACCGATATAGCTGGTGGAATTGGCGCAGGTTGAATACTGCTCCATTCCATCGAAAAACCGCAGTAAGAAACGTTGTTATCTGATGTAAAAACAAAAGTTGCTATACCACTATTAGCAACCAAATCAGGAGGAAGCGTTGTTCCTGTAAACTGACCTAGCAGTGTTGAAGCAGTATTGGGGCCATCATAAACTGATAGAAAATCAAGACTATTCTCTAAACAAAACTGATCGTAAAAATTGAGTGTGAGAACACCTCCGGCGTTAATTACCGTTGTTATGTTTTCATTTATCCCGTAAATGCCGAACTCACCACCAGTGTCAAAAAGTATGCCTTGACACTCATTGATCGTGGTATTGCTCATATTAAACTCTGGGAGATCTTGTGCAAAAACACGATCACATAAAAGAGTTAAAACAGCGAAAGTAAATCCAGCAATTATTGGTGTTCTCCAATAAATCCTCTCCATAAAATTGTTACGTTAATTACGGTGCAAGCTAAGAAATTCAGAGAGAATCTACAACCAGAACATTTGGAGTATTAATAATATTACTCCAATTGCCTGCTCTATCTCTAATTTGAATCGTTAGTTGAGTGTTTTCTTGAGTTCCACTTCCCAATAAAAACAATGATGGCAGCTCTAGCGTGTAAGAGCCTTTAATGTGTAATTCTTTTAGGTCGGGAGTCATGGGAGGAATGTGATACCAGTCAAAATCTCCAAGTCTAGAGTCTTTTACTCGGAGAGAATAATTATCGGGATCTGTTTCTCCTAAATCGCCTTGATAATCTTCGTAAGTAAATTTTACAATTGGGTTGTTGTTGAATTGCTCTACAGTTGAAACAGAAATACTCTGAAAAGCAATAATTGGTGCTACAGGTTTATCCTCATCCTTCTTACAACTAATGCAGCAGACTACAATCAAAAAAGCAATAAAAATAACTCGTGGAATACTTGAAAGTTTCATGTCACAAAATTTTGATCGAATAAATGAGATACCAAAATGGAGTTGAACTGTTGTTAGGTAATTCGGTAAGAGTGGATTGAACGCCATCATTTAAGTACACCCTCAAATAATATGTGCCGGGCATGTATGAGCTAAGGTCGAGCGAAGCTTTGTAGTAAAATGGATTTGCATTGTTGCCAAAATCGAGCGCGCTAATAGGAGTGCTTAATAAAAAAGGAACCGAAGACGGACTATTAAAATTTGTAGCAGACGAGGAAGTTTTTAGGGTAATGGAATTAAATTGGTTGATACCTGCATTATCATCAAAAGGTAAAATCCAAACATCCACGATAGAGGAAGCAACTTCAATTGCACCGATTCCATAAGGACTATCGACTTCGCGCGGATATGGGTTGGTTGTGTTATTCTGCGGAAATATTGCAAGTCCGTAGACAACCGGTGGAGAATTTATTTCAGAAGATGGCGCCGGGTTTCCATAAATATCAGGAGCACCAGCATTGATCCATTCAGTAATTTTTTGTTTGTACAACGTGCCGTTTTGTGGCCAATCGGTGCCATTGGTTTCTAGTGGCATAATTCCAGAAGTATTTGGAACAAATGTGTATAGCCTTTCGTGAAGAAATGAGGCATCTGCATTACCGGGCACCACTCTATGTTCGAAACTTCCTAGTTGGTCATTTGCAATGACAGGATGATTTACGAGTGAGTTATAGGCACTTGCAATTGTTCGGAATTCAGGCTCAAATGTTCCATCATGGCAACCACTGTTGGCGCATGTTGGTGAAAAAACTTTAGCATGGAGCCAAGCAAAATTCCCAATCGGCAGATCGTCGGCATCTGGATTATCGTTCGGTACTGGTTGTACTATACTAAGATATGGGTTGGTGAGCTCATCTTTTTTACATGCACTTTGAAAAACTGTGACTATCAAACACAGCAACAAGAACAGAGAAAATTTAGCTGATGTACCAGACATAAAATTTATTAGTTTTGAAAGAACTTGGATCCTCATAGCAGATTAAATAAACTTTGTGTTCCGCCCTCGACAAAACCCGCAGCCTGCACTTCATTTTTAATACCTAAAATATCCGCAACAGTCATCATTGCATCCGATACTTTGCCAAGCGGATTGGAAATAGTGCCTCCGGCAATGGTGTTTACGGGTACGTTTGGACCCGCCATTAGCGACCAAATACGGTATGCGTTGTCATCGCTGTGATCGTATGAAAGCCAATCATTTTGGTCAAGAATTGAATTTGGCTCATCATTTCGACCGCATTCCGGAATACAAATGATTGTAGTATTCCCTGCCATTGCCGGCGTATTCTGAATTTTATTCCACAAATGCCCCACGGCATGATCGGCTCTATGCAACGCTTGGACATAACCGGTAAAGTTGCTATGGCAAACGTCAACAGCATTTAGGTTAACACACATAAATGCAGGTTGAAAATATTCAAGAACTTCGCTTGCAAAACCTACAGTATATAAATCACCATTATCAGCCACCGGAGGCAAATTGACGCTTCCATTCTGTACCTTTTCGTACATCAATTTCATGAATGTCTTGATCTCCTGTTTCTCCTCAGGAGTGTTGCCAAGGGCATCCAAAGCACTTCCATATTGTGCGAATGAGTTATCTAAAAATGCTTTTAACTTATACATTGGAGTCAATTCATTTTCCGGGTGATAAATTTTTGCATTGCCAAGATGATCAAAACCTTGTTCGTTGAAAGTGATATTTGGGGCAAGAAAATTTGCTCCATACTTTATCCCGTAATCCGGATTTCCGCTGTAGTTGAGAAGGGGTACTGATCCGTCAATACCATTTCCCACAAACCAAACATCTGTTGCCTTGTAGCCACCATGTCTGCGCAAATATTCAAAAATTGTTGGATTTAATGGTCTTTGTTTTAAACCTTGAGAGCCAACATCAGCACCTTGAATAATGGAATTGAGTCCGCCAAAATGACCTGCAGAAAGCGATCTCATTTCAGGGAATAACGTACCTTGTGCTTGTAGTGAATTTCCTACAAAAGAATTAAGGGTAGGAATAGGATTAATTCCACCTTGACCGGTTCCATATACAATTTTCAGGGTTGGAGCATCACCTGTAAGCATGTTGTACATGATATTACCGGGATAAGGTTGAGCAATCTGTGCATCATCAAGATAACGCATACCGACACTTTCCTGATGCCGAACTCCTCCTGCGAACATTACCAGCACCACATGTTCTGCAGAACGTGAACCAGACGATCCAAATAATCTTCCACTGGGCAGAATATATGGTGCAATCGCGGAGGCTGCTGCCGTAAGAGCTGTTTTTTTTATGAATTCTCGTCTTTTCATTTTTGAATGGAATTTTAAATTCCTTTATATGATCTAATAATATTGATATTCATTAGCCAAAGCAAACGAGAAAAACACGAGTTCCGGAGTCATATACGGGTTGTTTTGAATAAAATTTTTCACCCAAGTCAATTCAGCAACATTGGGCTCTCTTACAAAAAAACGTTTGTATGCTTCGTTTATAAAAACATCAATATCGGCATTCATTTCTTCGGTTGCAGGTAGATTGACACCTTGTTGATTAAAAAAATTAGATATCAACACTTCTTTTGCAACGTCCTGATCACCGATACTTTTGAAAAGAGCATCCAATTCAAAAACATCACTACCCGGTATTGCGCTTTGAAAGAGATTGGTGTAGAGAATACTCACAAATTGTTGATTCGATTTAAGCTTTGTTTTGTCGGCAGCACTTGGGTATAGTTCCAAATTATTCAATTCGAATAAGACCTCCTCATCTTTTTTGCAAGAAGAAAGGAGAGCGCTCACAGCGCTTATGGCAACTAAGGACGCAGTGACAGACCGAATGTTCGTTCGGTTTTTATCTTCTGCAATATTTATAGGTTGAAGCTGACTGTCGGGTTGATTAATTAAATCCTGCATATTCATCTGAAACTATTATGAATTTTTGAATTGTTCTAATATCATTATCAGGATTGTAATTCTGCAAAGCAAAATACAATTCCGAAGTTGAGGGTTCTCTTGACAACAATGTAAAGTATGCCCATCGAATCATACCTTGGGCAAATTCATCGTTGGAAATAAGTACTTCTAAGTAATCACTTTTGTTTGAAATACTTTGACCAAACAATGAACCTGGTATGCTAGCATCAACAGGATCGTAACACTGCTCCAATTCGGCTTCTGTAGGAAATCTGTAGAAAAGATCATTAAACGTTGCATTGATAAAGTTGAAAGAGTTCATGTTGATATCGTCGTACATCACATTAAAACACATTCTACTGCAAATCTCATCTATTGTTATTTGCCCAAGTCTGTATTCATTTCTGCTACGAATGGCGAGTTTCATTTTTTCCGACTCAATTCTATTTATTTCATACGACAGCATGTTACCAGCCGCGCTGTCTTGAACAGAAATTCCATAATATAAATAGAACTGCTCATACATATCGAACTCTGAGGCGCCATCCAAGAAGCGCGCCTTTTGATCTTCGTACACCTTTTTAGAATAAGCGTGGCTGTAACTAGTGTCTCCTTCCAAAAAAACAGTTGACTCCATTAATTTGTCGACGACTGCATTTCTTGCCGCGATTGATAAAACGCCAGATTCTAAACTTGATACGTCATTACTCATTTCAGTATCGGTAGGCTCTCGCCCAATGAGATCAATGTAAATTCTATTCACGTAATTTTCGACAAGTAGTGTTGGAATTTCACTGTAAGGCGGAGCACTATTGCCTGTAAAGATAGTCTCCTCAGACTTATTGCATCCGAAACAGCATGACACAAACAAAAGAAGTAATAGTGATTTATACATGAATAATTAGAATGACTGTTATAAAAATAAACTGACTACTTACAGCACAAACACACTCACTAGATGACCAATGTACGAGATAGTAACGAAAACAAATCAAAAAACTTGTAAGATACCGTCAAAAAAATGAAGATCTAAATCCTGTTACTTGCATTGCCTAATGAGCCTTGAATGTCAATTATATGCCTTACGTTTGCTGTATGTCAATACAAAAAGAAATTCGCAGAGTTACCACCCGCACCTTGCAGGAGATGAAAAACAGAGGTGAAAAAATTTCCATGTTAACATCATATGATTACAGCATGGCCAAACTAGTTGATGCTGGCGGAGTTGATGTAATTCTAGTGGGAGATTCTGCAAGTAACGTTATGGCAGGGCACGAAACAACCTTACCTATAACACTGGATCAAATGATTTATCATGCCAGTTCTGTAGTAAGAGCCGCCTCTAGAGCACTTGTTGTGGTCGATTTACCTTTTGGATCTTATCAAGGTAATTCCAAAGAGGCACTTAATTCGTCAATCCGCATTATGAAAGAAAGCGGAGCGCATGGGGTTAAACTTGAAGGCGGCGAAGAAATTAAAGAATCTGTTCAACGCATTTTGACTGCCGGTATTCCTGTTATGGGACACCTTGGACTAACGCCGCAAAGTATTTATAAGTTTGGAACATACCAAGTAAGAGCAAAAGAAGAAGATGAAGCAATAAGGCTTAAGAGAGACGCCAAATTGCTCGAAGAATGTGGCTGCTTTTCTATTGTTCTCGAAAAAATTCCTGCATCACTTACAGAAGAAGTGAGCAAATTACTTGAAATCCCGACTATTGGCATTGGCGCAGGACCTTCGGCAGATGGTCAGGTGCTTGTAATTCACGATATGCTTGGAATAACCCAAGACTTCAGCCCACGTTTCTTGAGACGCTATATGAATGCCGGAGAACAAATTCTTGTTGCAGTCGAACATTATGTAAAAGATGTCAAAAACAAAGATTTCCCCAATGAGAAAGAGCAATATTGAGGTTATTTTTGCGAACCATTAGAGAATTATGAAATATGTATCTAGAATTATGAATTATGAATTGTGGCTTATGAATTCAAAATTAAACATGATTGGTGATGGATTTGGCAAGAAGGATTATTAATATGAAGCAATGAGGTGGTTATATCACGGTTGCATAAATGAGACAAGTAACAAGTATGGAAGAGCATAAGTCTTTGCCAAACGGAGCAAAGGAGTGGAAGACGGTTCCAAAGGAGCCAATCGTGATGAGTTCTGTTGAGAATCTTAGAGTTCTTTTTGAGGACAATCATATCATCGCTGTGAACAAACGAAATTCAGACATCATTCAAAGCGATATCAGCGGTGACCGTACTTTGTGTGATGTGGTAAAGCACTATGTAAAGTGGAAATTCAACAAACCGGGATTAGCATTTATAGGAACTGTTCATCGACTTGACAGGCCGGTAAGTGGTGTCGTTTTATATGCTCGAACAACCAAAGCCTTGAATAGGCTCAACAATATGTTTAAGTTTCGTGAAGTCCAAAAAACCTATTGGGCTGTTGTGAAAGTTGCTCCGGCCGAAACCGAAGGAACCATCATTAATTATCTTTGGAAAGACGAAAAGCTGAACAAGACCTTTGTATATGATGTAGCAGGCAACGATCGCAAGGAAGCTGAATTATCATACAAAGTAATTGGACGTGGCGATAATTATATATTCATGGAAGTCTATCCAAAAACCGGACGCCACCATCAGATTCGTGCTACACTTGCAAGTTTGGGAAGTCCAATCAAAGGAGATATAAAATATGGCAGTAAAAGGACAAATGACAATGCGAGTATTCACTTACACGCACGTAAAATCGAGTTTATGCATCCCGTTAAAAAAACACCTGTAATAATAGTTGCCCCTCCGCCGGAAGATTCACTTTGGGATGAGTTCTTAAAAGTTAGTCTAAGCCAAGAAGTCAACATACCCGTATAATTGGTCACAATCTCTTTAAGTATGTCAAAAATTTGTGTAACAAAAGTTGCTAAAACAACCTAAGAATACACTCAATTTTGCGGTCACGAATTATTTATATTTTCTTTTTAAAACAATAGAGAAAAATCAAAAAAGAACAAACTATGCCAGAAGCTAAAGAGCATGTAAAATGCCTGATTATTGGAAGTGGGCCTGCAGGATATACAGCAGCAATCTACGCAGCAAGAGCCGACCTCAAACCTGTTATGTATCTAGGTATGCAACCGGGTGGTCAATTGATGGATACCACGGAAGTAGACAACTTTCCAGGTTATGCCAACGGTGTGAAAGGACCTGAAATGATGGGAGACCTCCTTGCTCAGGCTAAAAGATTTGAAACCGATGTTCGCGATGGTTGGGTGACAAAAGTTGACTTTACTGGACCAAAACATTATGTAGAAGTTGATGGAGGAAAGCATAGCATTTCTGCTGACAGCATCATAATATCGACGGGCGCAAGCGCTAAGTGGCTCGGTTTGCCAAACGAAACCAGACTGCGTGAGGCTGGCGGCGGAGTAAGTGCCTGCGCTGTGTGCGATGGATTTTTCTATCGAGGACAAGACGTAGCAATTGTAGGCGCCGGAGATACTGCTGCAGAAGAAGCAACTTATTTGGCTAAACTTTGCAAGAAAGTATACATGGTTGTGCGAAGCGATAAAATGCGAGCAAGCAAGGCAATGCAGCATCGGGTTGAAAAAACAACCAACATTGAAATACTTTGGAACAGCGAGACAGCCGATATCCTTGGTGAGCAGGGAGTTGAAGCTGCCATTATTAAAAACAGAGTTACCGGAGAAGATAGAAAAATTGATATCACTGGTTTTTTTGTGGCCATCGGTCATAAGCCAAATACAGATGTATTTAAACCATGGATAGATACAGATGAAATAGGATATATCATCAATGTTTCCGGCACGGCAAAAACAAATATTGAAGGAGTCTTTGTAGCAGGTGATGCCGCTGACAAAACCTATAGACAAGCTGTCACAGCCGCAGGAACAGGCTGTATGGCGGCATTGGACGCTGAAAGGTATTTGGCATCAAGCGGCATACATTAGCATACATGAAAAGTACTGTCCCTAATATCAACAAAAAGTCAGTCGTTAGGCTGACTTTTTCATTGCTTATCTTTATTACTATAGGTGTCGTATTTTCTTGCAACGAGCCTATTAAAGCTCAAGATGCTGAAAATACCTCAGATAAAAGTCAGGAAGTCAAAAAAGTTGAGGAAGGAAAAATAGATGAACAACTCGATCAAACAAGACAATTCAGGAAGGATGAATTACTTGGAAAGCTCACTCCATCTACTGATACCGGATTTATAAAAATACAATTAGCTTATACCAAAAAGCCTGCTATTTATTTGCGAAAAGCACCCTATGAGTCCTTTATAAAATTGTATGAAGCTGCTAACAAATCGGGAATCAAATTGATGATTCTTTCGGCAACAAGAAATTTTGATGCTCAAAAATCTATATGGGAAAAAAAATGGAGTGACCCGAAATACAGCAAATATTCCGAAAAAGAAAGAGCTTCACAAATTATGAAATTTAGTTCTATGCCGGGCACAAGTAGGCATCACTGGGGAACAGATGTCGACTTTAACAACTTGAGCCCATCTTATTTTGAATCAGGTCAAGGGAAAAAAATTTATGATTGGCTAGTTACAAATGCCGCTGATTATGGTTTTTATCAAACATATACCAATAAATCTCAAGGCCGCACCGGCTATGAAGAAGAGAAGTGGCATTGGACTTACCTCCCACTGTCAGGCCCTATGTTGGATGCATACAATAATCAAATAAACTATTCCGACATTACAGGTTTTAAAGGCAGCGAAGCAGCCGTTGCAGTGCAAGCCATAGAGCTTTATGTAAATGGCATAGACTCAACCCTAAAGTCAAAATGATATATTATACGGATTAGACAAAATAGCTAGTCCAATTTCACTGGGGTCTTTCTTGCACTAATATTTTGTTATGCCGGCATTTACCCGTGTAAAATTATCGAATATATTTTTGTAATTTAATAATTACAATTAAAAGCAAATCACAGGAATTGTAATGTCGCGGTTTCATTTAAATAGTGCAATGGGGCAAGGCCGAAAGTGCACCAATGTTACTAATATCAAGGTCCGACTTATTTTTACACAATACATTGATATATGCCATTGTGATTGAGGTTTAGTACAATGCTGAGCAACTGAATTGGCCTAATACTGTATACACATTCAAAGTAATTCAATAACGGCTTTGCATCAAGAAACTATTTAAATGTAGTTAATGCATTACCTAAAACAATTTTTCAATGAGCCTTTGCGTTAATTAATAATTGCTTTTGG
>Ga0105048_10005454_pt1 | contig 20556 bp, 15 predicted proteins | sample MAT05_FD_78382 | JGI IMG/M metagenome (GOLD analysis project Ga0105048, IMG submission 78382) | Freshwater microbial communities from Lake Fryxell liftoff mats and glacier meltwater in Antarctica - MAT-05 | ecosystem: Environmental > Aquatic > Freshwater > Ice > Liftoff microbial mat | place...
CGGGTCAAACAACCGGCGCTGGACTTCCGGCGTGATCCCGACACCGCTGTCTTCCACCTCGATTAACACCACGTTCACCACCTGGCCGCTAAGCCGGTGCTGCCCATCCCGGGCGCGTAAGCGAATGGTTCCCTTCATGCCGATGCTGTCCGCCGCGTTTTGAACCAGATTGATCAACACTTGTTTCAATTGCTGGCTGTCCCCCCACACGGTCGCGTCCGTGGTCACTTCGATTGTTAAGGCGATCTTTTGCTTCTCGCAAGACGGGCTGAGTAACTGGCGAACCTCCTCCAGCAGCGGCCCGGCCGTCATGGGCAGACGGGTTGGCGACGCGGGGCGCGCGGATTCGAGAAACTCTTTCACAATTCGATTGAGCCGGCTGATCTCGCCGCGAATCACACCCACGTCATCATGCTCGGACGATCCGCGGACGAACGCGCGTTCCAGCGGGTACAAGCGGGCGCTGATGGCGGTGAGCGGATTGCGGATCTCATGCGCGACCACGGCGGCCAGTTCTCCAAAGTGCGCCAGCTTCTGTTGGCGTTCAATGACCGCCTCACTCTCCACCAACCGTCGCTGCAGGGGTGACACAATCCGCTGATACCCCATCACGGCCAGAGCCACGCCCAAACCGCCGAGCGTCAACACCGAGGCCACCATCAATTGCCGCAGCCAACCAAACCATTCCCGCGAGCCGGACAAAAACAGATCAATCGCTCCCGCCTGCGCGTGCGCCCGCACGGCGAGCAACTGGAGCGCATCCGCCTTCACCTCGGCCTTTTCCTCGATATCCTCCGCGGCCGATAAATTTCCCATCACGACCACGATGCCCTGACTCTCCAGCAAATACGCTTCCGTCGCGAGACGCACCTGTTCCAGCATCTCGCCGAAGTTCACCGTCATGCCAATCGGTCGAACCATGATTACTTTGCCCTTGGGCACTGTCGCCCGTTTGGTTTCGATCCATTTCTGAAAGTTGTGCCCCAGCCGCTGGAACCGCTGCCACGCGGCTTTGTCATTCCGCATGGCCACCAACACCAACGCCGTGTGTGATTCATCCACAAACGCATCCACGGCGACCGCAATCTCCCGGTATTCATCCCGAATGGGTTCGAGCATGGCGGGAATGCGATCCACTTCCTGCACCACGCGAAAGGCCCGCCACGCGGCCCACCCGGTGACGATCACCAGCAGAAACAAGGAGAACTCCACCCAGCGGATGCGCAGCAAGCGGCCGGCTGCGTTCATCGGTCTGCTCCGGCAAAGGAAGCGAGCCATCCCACCGTCCCGCATGGCAACCCGTTTGCCTGCGGTGGCAAACGAGTTGCCACCCACTTCTTCGGATCCATCGGTGAACTGTGAGAAACCCGCGGTAAATCAGTCTTTCTCATTCCGCATTTTTGGTTGGCACGCCCATTGCAAATGGGTTTTCCCCAGTAAACAAGGAGCCGCATCAAACTGCAACCACGGACTGCATGAAAAATCGCTGCCTACCCACGCGCACGTCGCTCTTCACCATTCTGCTCACCTTCGCCGCGCAACTGCTCCCCCTCGGTCGCGCGCGTTCTGCGGAAGATCACGTGGACACCAAATTCGAGTACTACATTGAGGATGCCAACCGCATCAAGATCGTCACCCAAGGCGTCCTCTTCGAAAAATCCCTCACGGCCAACCTCTCCCTCAAAGGCGAGTATGTCTATGACGGCATCTCGGGCGCCACGCCGACCGGCGCGCCGCCGCCCATTGGCGCGAATCAGGTTCCCACGACAAACATGGAGGACGTCCGCCACGCCGGCGCGCTTGAATTGGCGGCCAAGCTGGGCCCTCACACGCTCACCCCGCAAATTTCCTACAGCACCGAAGGCGACTACGACTCGCTGGGAATCGCGTTGAACGACGCCATCGAATTCAACGAGAAAAACACCACCCTCCTCCTCGGGGTCGCCCATAGCTTTGACACGATCCAGCCGGAATTCTGGACGCGCGCGAAACACAAGGACAGTACGGACGTCATGGTCGGCGTCACGCAACTGCTCAACCCGCGCACCGTGTTGCAGGCGAATCTCACACTCGGTTACTCGTGGGGCTATCTCGCGGACCCGTACAAGAGCTTCCGCTTCGATGGCTACCCTGACCCCACCGGTGTTTTCCCAGAGAAACGCCCCGGCCACCGCACGAAAGAAGTCCTCTTCCTGTCGCTGACACACTTTTTCGAGAAGCCCAACGCCAGTCTCGAAGTCTCCTACCGGTTCTATCACGATTCGTTCGACATCCTCAGCCACACCGGCGCCCTTGCTTGGCACCAGAAAATCGGCAACCACCTCATCCTCTCCCCGCTTTTCCGTTACTACGACCAAACAGCAGCGGACTTCTACGCCGTCCGCCTGCCCGGCGACCCCTCCGACCCGGACTCCACCGTGCCGATCCCCGATGCCTACTCTGCCGACTACCGGCTGTCCTCCATGCACACGCTTACCTACGGCGTCGAAGCGGCCATCCTCATCAAAGAATGGCTCCACGTGAACGCGGCCTACAAACGCTACGCCATGTTTGGCGACGACGACACCCCGACCAGCGCGTATCCGAACGCCCACGTTTTCACCATCGGAGCACGCCTGTGGTTCTAACCCCCGATCACATCCGCGAACGCATCTGGCAATCGGTCCGCGAAACGACCGGGGAAGGCTGCACGAAACTCGACTTTCACGCCATGGGCACGCATTGCGCCATTACCTTCGCGTCCCCCACTCCCGCCGTCGCCAAGGAATTCAAACGCGCCACACTCCACTGGGTGGCGAACTTCGAATCCAAATACTCGCGCTTCATCCCCTCCAGCCTCGTCGGCCAGATCAACGCCGCCGCCGGCCAAGACTGGGTGGCGATTGACGCCGAGACAGAACGCCTCTTCACACTTTGCGGCGAGTTGTTCACGCTCACTCACGGCGCATTCGACCCGACGGCGCTCCCGCTGCTGCAACTCTGGAACTGGAAAGCGCAGCCCCCGGTCGTTCCCACCGCGGCCGCCATCCAAACGACTCTCGCCCTGACGGGCTGGGACAAAGTCCAACGTCAACCGGGCGCCATCCGTCTGCCGCATGCCGGCATGGGACTCGATCTCGGCGGGATCGGCAAAGAATACGCCGTGGATTGCGCCGTCCAATTGGCACTCCAACACGGCATCCCCAACGTCCTCGTTGATTTCGGTCATGATGTGCATGGCCGGGGACATCCGCCCCAACGCGCGACGTGGCACATCGGCCTCGAAGACCCAAAACACCCCGGCACCTGCTGGACGGGCGTCGCCGCGTGCGACCTCGCCGTCGCCACCTCCGGTGACTACCTGCGCCGCTTCGAAATCAACGGCCGCCGGTATGGCCACATTCTCGATCCGCGCTCTGGCTACCCGGTCAGTAACGATTGCGAATCGGTCACCATCCTCGCCCCGAGTTGCACCGTGGCCGGGGCGTTGTCCACGACGGCCTTCATTCTCGGCGAGGAAGCCGGTCTGCGTCTCATCGAGTCCTACCCCCAAGCCGAAGGCTGTCTCATCACCCGCACCACCCACCATGAAACCAGGAGATTCCATGCTTACATCACCAGCTAAAGCCATTCTACTCGGCCTGCTCTGCGCGGCCACAGCCCAGGCAGGCCCCCTCCAAATCGGCGACAAGTTTCCCGACCTCGCCACCTATAAGCTCGAAGGCACGTTGCCGGCGGATCTCGCCGGTAAAGTCGTCTTTGTGGATTTCTGGGCAAGCTGGTGCGCCCCCTGCAAGGCGTCCTTCCCCGTCCTGGAAGAACTGCACCAGAAATTTGCCGACCGCGGCGTCGTGATCCTCGCCATCAATGTGGATGACAAACGCACCGCGATGGAAGGTTTTCTCAAGGAACATCGCGCCACCTTTCCCATCGTCCGCGACGCCGCCAAGCAACTCGTGGCGGCCGCCAACATCGCCACCATGCCCACCTCGTTTATTCTCGACCGCACCGGCCACATCCGCGCCGTGCACAACGGATTCCATGGCGACAAAACGAAACAGCAATACCTCGCGGAAATTGAGGCGCTCTTGAAATGAAACGACTCGCACTCCTCCTCTTCGTCCTGCTCGCCGCGGGTTGCACCAACGTCAAACCGTGGGAACGGAGCGCACTCGCCGATTACACCATGCGCGCCGACCGCGACCCGCTCGCGTTGAAAAACTCCGAACACATCTGGTTCTCTCGCGAAGCCACAGCCGGCGGCCGAGGTGTCGGCGGGGGCGGATGCGGCTGCAACTAACGTGATGAAACACCTCCTCGCAGCCTTGTTCCTGGTCAGCGCGGCCCCTGCCGACAACCCGTTCCGCGTCACCCCGCAATTGGGTTCCGACTCGACACTCCGCGTGGCCTTCGTCGTCCCCCTGGGTCTGCACCTGTACGCGGACAAACTTGAATTTGAAATTGACGGCCACCCCACCCCCTTCACGCTGCCCGCGCCGGTTGAATGGGGCGACAAACGGGCTTACGGCCAGGACTTCACCGCCACCTACCAGTTCACGACACGACCGGCGACGCTCATCGTCCGCTATCAAGGCTGCGATAACGCGAGCTGCTATTTTCCGCAAACGGAGACTTTCACCTTTGACGGCCCGGCGCTCGCTGCCGATGCCGGCGCGCCGGCCGCCGGTGACTGGCGTGCCACGGCAGACAAATTTTCCGTCAGCGCGCGCGGCAGCGGCTACCTCAACGAAAGGGCGTTCCTGACTTTTCTCACCCAGTCCGAAGCCGCGCCGATCCCCGCCGCCACCGCGCATTGGGGCGTGCTCGTGACCGTGGGACTGGTCGTGCTGGGCGGAATTGGCCTGAATCTGACGCCCTGCGTTCTCCCGCTGATTCCGATCAACCTCGCCATCATCGGTGCCGGGACCCAAGCCGGCTCCAAGCGCTGCGGCTTTGCCCTTGGTGGCACCTATGCCGCCGGCATGGCCGTCGCCTATGGCGTGCTCGGTGCCGTCGTGGTGCTGACCGGCTCGAAATTCGGCACGCTCAACTCATCCCCGTGGTTCAACCTGGCCATCGCCGCCATCTTCATCGTACTGGCGCTGGCGATGTTTGATGTGTTCACGATTGATTTATCACGGTTCCAAGGGCGCGCGCCCGCCAATACGGCGCCGAAGAGCAAATACGTCATGGCCTACACCATGGGTTCCGTCGCCGCGTTGTTGGCCGGCGCGTGTGTCGCGCCGGTCGTCATCTCCGTGCTCTTGCAAGCCAGCGCGCTCTACAACCGGGGACTGGTGATTGGCCTGGTGCTTCCGCTTCTGCTGGGTGTCGGCATGGGATTGCCGTGGCCATTTGCCGGAGCCGGGTTGTCATTCCTGCCCAAGCCGGGCGTCTGGATGACCCGCGTGAAGTACGCGTTTGGCATCATGATCGCGCTGTTCTCGTTGTACTACGCCACACTCGCTGGCCGTGCGTTTATCGCCGCCCGCCAAACGGTCACGAACGACGCCCCCCAGCAACTGCTCGCTGCGCTCCAGCAAGCTGAACGCGAAGGCAAGCCGGTGTTCGTGGATTTCTGGGCGAGCTGGTGCAAAAACTGTTCGGCGATGGAGCACACCACGTTTCGTGCGCCCGCAGTCCAGCACCAACTCGGGAACTACATTCAGATCAAACTGCAGGCCGAACGTCCCAACGACCCGGCCACCAAAGAATTGCTCGATTACTTCGGCGCGCTCGGACTGCCAACCTACGTCGTGTTGGCGCCGCCCGCCGTTTCCAAACCGCTCACCCAACTGGAGCAAAGTGGAAAACTATGAAAACCGTACGAGTCACGTCGCTCGTCCTGGCCGCGCTTCTCCAACTCCTGCCGCTCTGCCGTAACGCTCTCGTGGCCATCACCGCCGAAACTCCGCACATCGCCATCATCTTCCGCTGGCTGGCGGGCGCGGCGGCGGTCTGGGGTGGCGTGGATGCCGTTTCGGGAGCTTCGACCGTCATCACCAGTGCGCGGACCGCGACGGCCACCAACGGCGTGCCGTTCACCTACCGGATCACCGCCGGCCCCGAAGTTCCCAATACCTTCAACGCCTCGCCCCTGCCCTCCAGCCTCACCGTAAACACCACCAGCGGCCGCATCACCGGCACACCGGGCACCACCGGCGTTTTCCTCATTACGCTCTTGGCCTCCGCCGACAACCGACCCGACCGCACCGTCACCGCCACCCTCGCCCTCACCATCGTGCCGGCCGTGACCCTCACCAGTCCGAACATCACCAGCCCACCCACCAACCTGACTGTCACCGCCGGTAATTCCGCCACCTTCCACGTGACCGCCACCGGCTCCGCCCCGCTGTCTTACCAATGGCGCTTCAACGGCGCCACCATCGCCGGCGCAATGGCGGCCTCGTACACGCTCACAAACTGCCAGGCCGGTAATGCCGGCACCTACTCCGTCGTCGCGAGCAACACCGCCGGCAGCGCGACCAGCACGGGCGCGACCCTTACGGTGAATCCCGCGCCCGTCGCACCGGGGATCGCCACACCGGCCGCCGGCCAGACAGTGACCGCCGGCAACTCCGCCACGTTCACCGTGATCGCGACCGGGACGGCGCCGCTGTTCTACCAATGGCGTTTCAACGGCGGCAACCTCACCGGCGCCACCAGCGCGGCGCTCACGCTCAACAACTGCCAAACCAACAATGCCGGCACCTACTCCGTCGTCGTCTCCAACACCGCCGGGACGGTGACCAGCACCGGGGCCACGCTCACGGTGAATCCGGCTCTCGTCGCGCCCGGCATCGCCACGCCCCCGGCCAACCAATCCGTGATCATGGGCGGGACCGCCACGTTCACCGTGACCGCCACCGGGACAGCGCCGCTGTTCTACCAATGGCGTTTCAACGGCGGCAACCTCACCGGCGCCACCAGCGCAGCGCTCACACGCAACAACTGCCAAACCAACAATGCCGGCGCGTACTCCGTCGTCGTCTCAAACGCCACCGGCACCGCGACCAGCAGCGCCGCGACACTCACCGTCACCCCGTCCGCCATCGCGCCCACCATCGCCACTACCCCGACGAACCTGACCGTCAACGCCGGTAGCCTCGCCAGTTTCACGGTCGCGGCCAATGGCACGGCCCCGTTCAGTTATCAGTGGCGGCGCAACGGCGTGAACATTCCCGGCGCCACCAGCGCGACGTGGACGTTGTCCACCGCCCAGCCGACAGATGCCGGCACCTATTCCGTCGTCGTTTCCAACGCCGCCGGCAGCGTCACCAGCGGCAGCGCCACGTTGACCGTCAACGCCGCCGTCGCCCCGGCCATCGCGACGCCACCGGCCAGCCAGACGATCACCGCAGGCAGCCCGGCCACTTTCACCGTCACCGCCACCGGCACTGCGCCGTTGTTTTACCAGTGGCGTTTCAACGGCGGCAACTTCGCCGGCGCCACCAGCGCGACGCTTACACTCAACAACTGCCAAACCAACAACGCCGGCACCTACTCCGTCGTCGTCAGTAACGCCGCCGGGACCGCGACCAGCGCCGGCGCGGCGTTGACCGTGCAATTACCGACCGCGCCGCTCACGCTGAGCGTCACCGGCCTCGGTGCCGTCACGCCCAATCTGCACGGCCAAGAACTCATGATCGGTGCCAACTACACCCTCACCGCCAACCCATCCGCCGGTCACACTTTCCAAGGCTGGAGCGGTGGCCGAAACTCCACCAACTCCAGTCTCACCTTCATCATGGAATCCGGCCTCAGCCTGATCGCGGCGTTCCAGCCGATGCCAACCAACGATGTCACCGGCGCCTATGCCGGCCTGTTCTACGAATCCACCGGCGCCCGCTATGAAACCGCCGGCTTGCTCCAGATGCGTTCCATTCGCGGCCGTTCACGCGGCTCACTACGCATCGGCGGATCACGCTTTGCAGTCACCACAACCCTCGACGCCACCGGCCACGCGACGACCAGTGCCAAATGCCGCGGCCAGATCCCGCTGACGCTGGACTTGCAGGCCAACCTAACCAACGGAGCCGCCACCGTCACCGGCTCGGTCGGCGACGGAATCTGGCTCGCAGACGCACTCTGCGACCGCGCCGTCATCAGCCGGCCGTCCCCATTCGCGGGGACGTACCACATCCCCGTCCCGGATCTCAGCGGCACTCCATCCAACTCCTGGGCCATCGCCACAGTGAAACCGAATGGACAAATCCGACTCAAGGGTAAGCTGCCCCTCGGTGGCGCCGTGCGCCAGACCGCCGCGGTCTCCCCCGCCGGCACCTGGCCACTCTATGTCCCCTTCCGGGACGGCACCGCCCTCATCGGCTGGATCACCTTGCGCGATCCCACCACCGGCACTGTGGATGCCGATGTGCAATGGTTGCAACGCAGCACCACCGTCCCCTGATTTGCACTTGCCTGTCACGACGCTCTGCCTATAGTTCGTGCCGCTATGGCAACTGCACACAATCTCTTTCAGTCGCTTCAGGAATTTGAACTCGGTAACGGACGGAAAGGGAAATTCTACTCCCTCCCGGCACTCGAAAAGGCCGGCATCGGCCCGATCTCACGGCTGCCGGTCTCGATCCGCATCGTGCTGGAATCCGTCCTCCGCAATGTGGATGGGAAAAAGGTCGCGGAACGGGACGTGAAAACGCTCGCGAACTGGAACGCGAAAGCGCCGGCGCAGGAAGAAATCCCGTTCATCGTCGCGCGCATCGTGTTGCAGGACTTTACCGGCGTGCCGTTGCTCGTGGACCTCGCCGCGATGCGTTCCGCCCTCGCGCGGATGGGCAAGGATGTGCAGCAAGTCGAACCGCTCGTGCCGGTCGATCTCGTGGTGGATCACTCGGTGCAGGTGGATTTCTTCGGATCGGCGACGTCGTTGCAACAGAATCTCGATCTCGAATTCCAACGCAACCGCGAACGGTACATGTTGTTGAAATGGGGACAGCAGGCGTTCCAGACCTTCGGCGTCGTCCCGCCCGGCATCGGGATCGTGCATCAGGTCAATCTCGAATACCTCGCCAAAGGCGTGCTCCATGCCGGGGACATTTACTACCCGGACACCCTCGTGGGCACCGATTCGCACACGACGATGATCAACGGTCTCGGCATCGTCGGTTGGGGCGTGGGCGGCATCGAAGCCGAAGCCGGCATGCTCGGCCAGCCGGTCTATTTCCTCACTCCGGAAGTCGTCGGCGTGAACCTGACCGGTTCACTGCGCGAAGGCGTCACCGCGACCGATCTCGTGCTCACGATCACGCAGATGTTGCGCAAGGCGAAGGTGGTCGGCAAGTTTGTGGAATTTTTCGGCACCGGCGCCGTCAGCCTGCCGTTAACAGACCGGGCCACCGTGGCCAACATGGCGCCCGAATACGGCGCGACGATGGGTTTCTTTCCGATTGATGAGCAGACCGTTGCCTACCTGCGCCAGACCGGCCGCAGCGATGAACACTGCCGGACGTTCGAGAATTACTACAAGGCGCAGGGGCTGTGGGGCATCCCGCAAGCCGGCCAATGCGATTACAGCAGCGTGCTCGAACTTGATCTCGCATCCGTCCAGCCCAGCGTGGCCGGCCCGAAACGTCCCCAAGACCGGATCGAAATCAAAGACCTCAAATCCAAGTTCACCGAATTGCTCCAGAAGCCGGTTCCCGATGGCTATGGCAAAACGCCGCAGCCGAATGGCGGGCTGAATCATGGTTCCGTCGTCATCGCCGCCATCACGAGTTGTACGAATACTTCCAATCCCTCGGTCATGCTCGGCGCCGGGTTGCTGGCGAAGAAAGCGGTCGAGAAAGGTTTGAAAATGCCGGACTACGTGAAGACCTCACTCGCGCCCGGCTCGCGCGTCGTCACCGACTATCTGCAGAAGACCGGCCTCCAACCGTATTTTGACAAACTCGGTTTCAACCTCGTCGGCTACGGTTGCACGACCTGCATCGGCAACTCCGGTCCCCTGCCCCAAGCCGTCGAGCAAACCGTGCTCGGCAAAGATCTCATCGTCGCGAGCGTGCTGTCCGGCAACCGCAACTTCGAAGCGCGCGTTCATCAAAACGTGAAAGCGAATTTCCTCATGTCACCGCCGCTCGTTGTCGCGTACGCGCTGGCCGGTCGGGTGGATATTGATCTCACAAAAGAACCGATCGCAAACGGCGTATATTTGAAAGACATCTGGCCGACGCTCGCCGAAATCCGCGACGCGATGAAATCCGCGCTCGACCCGGCCACGTTCCGCCGGCTCTACACCGATTTCGAAAAGCAGAACCCGCTCTGGAACGCCGTCCCCGCCCCCACCGGCAACGTGTACGCGTGGGACGAGCAGAGCACGTACATCCAGGAACCGCCGTTCTTCGACAAGCTCGCCCTCAAACCCGGCAGCATCACCGAGATTAAAGGCGCGAAACCGCTGGGCATCTTCGGCGACAGCGTCACCACCGACCACATCAGCCCCGCCGGCAACATCAAAAAAGACTCACCCGCCGGCAAGTTCCTCATTGCGAGCGGCGTCGCCCAAGCCGATTTCAACAGCTACGGCGCCCGGCGCGGCAACGACCGTGTGATGACGCGCGGCACCTTCGCCAACGTCCGCATCAAAAACTTCATGGTACCCGGCGTGGAAGGTGGCGTGACGAAGTACAACGGTGAAACGATGGCGATCTACGATGCCGCGATGAAACATCAACAGGCCGGTACGCCCCTCATCATCCTTGCCGGTCAGGAATACGGCACCGGCAGCTCACGCGATTGGGCGGCCAAAGGCACCAAACTCCTCGGCGTCAAAGTGGTCGTCGCGCAAAGCTTCGAGCGGATCCACCGGTCCAATCTCGTCGGCATGGGCGTGCTTCCGTGCCAGTTCAAGGACGGCACGACCGCCCAGACGCTCGGTCTCACCGGCGAAGAAACCTTCGATCTCCTCGGGCTTGACGACAACGTGAAACCCCGGCAGGAGTTGACGCTGGTGATCAACGGCACGAAGCGCGTGCCGGTCATCTGCCGCATTGATACCCCCATTGAAGTCGAATACTACCGCCACGGCGGCATCCTGCCGTACGTGTTGCGGCAGTGGCTAAGTTGAACGACGTATCGAGTAGCGAAAGCTAGGCCGGTCGCTGGCGGTGTATTCTTGTATCGACCGGTGGCGTCGTGTAGCTTGGCGACATGAAAGTACTGGCTGATCAATTCGTAGTCGATGCCAAGGGTCGGAGGACGGCGGTGATTGTCACGGCCAAACGTTACGAGCAGATCATGGAAGACCTCCACGACTTGGCCGTCGTGGCGGAGCGACGGAACGAAGGCACGATCAGTCTCGACGAGATGAAACGCCGGCTCAAGCGGGATGGCCTCGTATAACGTCATTTTGCGACCGTCCGTTCACAAGGATTTTCGGCGGCTGTCTGCGCCGCTGATTCAGAAAATCTTGCAGCGCATTGAGAATCTGAAAACCGATCCGTTTCCCAACCAAGCCATCAAACTTGCCGGGGCGGAACGTCTCTACCGGATTCGTGTCAGCGATTATCGCATCGTGTACGGGGTAGATACCGACGACAAACAGGTGACCATCCACTACGTTCGCCATCGTCGGGAGGTGTACCGTGAGTTGTAATCTGCCGCACCGAAGACGAGTACGACCGGCACAGTGGCACTCTACCCTTCGTGCTCCGGCAGTGGTTGGTTAAAGAGTGAGGCAGCACCATGATCAATATGCAACCTTGGACGACCAGATGCCGGCCGGTTGCATTGCTGATCGCGATGGCGACCTTCTTCATTACGGTAGTGACAGCCGGCGAAATTCACGAAGCCGCTGGGGCCGGTGAGGTAGCAATCGTTCGCACGCTGTTGAACCAGAATCCCAAGCTGGTCAACGAGCCGGATCGTGGTGGACTTACCCCCTTGCATTGGGCAGCAGGCTATGGCGTTCGGAGCGGAATGTCTGTGAGTCCCGAACTCCGGGATCATCTCGCGACCGTGGAGCTTCTGCTTCAATATGGTGCCGAGGTAGACGCGCTTGATGGATCTGGCTCCACCCCTCTGGCAGCAGCGGCCGACGCCGGGCAATTGGAAATCAGTCAACTACTGGTAAAGCACGGTGCTCGCGTTAACAACGGCAACTACCCGCCACTCCACACCGCCTTGTTCCTCCAACATCACCACTTGGCAGAATGGTTGATTGCTCACGGAGCGGACATTAGTAGCGAAGATGTTGAGTGTTTGACGCCTCTACTCCGCGCAATCCGTTCTGCCACGTCGCATTGTGGTGAGACCGTCACGGAGGAGACCAAGGAAGCCGCTGCGAACCTCGTCCGGATGTTGCTTGAAAAGGGCGCAAATCCAAATCAGTCGTCGCCTGACAACGACGGTTGGATGCCACTGAATTGCGCCGTCCGAGCAAAAGCGGAGTCAATCATCGAACTGCTCATGGAGTATCAAGCTAATCCGCGCCGGCCTGACAAGCGAGGCGACACCCCACTTTTGCTCGCGATCCGCGAGCCCGGGTACGGATACCTTGCTGACTATATGTGCCGGCACGATGAGGAAGTAGACATTTTCGTGGCCGCAGCACGGGGTTTGTTGCCCCGTCTCACCACACTGCTGATCGCCCAGCCCGCGCTCCGACACGCTACGGATTCGTACCAACTAACAGCGCTCCACTATGCCGCAATGCAAAATCAATATAGAGTTGCCGAAGTCCTTCTTCACTACGGGGCAGCCGTGAATGCCAGTGCCGTCCGCGATGTCACCCCACTCTACATCGCTGCAATGCTGGGTCATACGAATTTGGTCGGACTCTTGCTGGCTAATGGGGCCGATGTGAATGGTGGCGGCGATGATTCAAAACCGCTGTGGGGCGCGGTTCGCGCAGGCCACAAGGATGTTGTCCACAACTTATTGCGATATGGTGCTGACTCCAACGCGCTGGACTCCTCCGGCCAGCCACCGCTCCACATCGCTGCAGCCGAATGTCACCTTGAAATTCTCCAAGCGCTGCTCTTCGCGGGAGCCAAAATCAACGCCACCAATGGTAACGGACAAACAGCGCTCCACAGAGGGTCAGTGTTCAATCAGTCTGGTGCCATCGAAGCGCTTCTGGCCGCCGGTGCCGATCCAAACGTGGCGGACAAAACCGGGACAACCCCCCTCCACCTCGTCGCAAGAAGACGAGACCTAGAGTTGATCTCCCAATTACTGGCCTATAGAGCCAAGGTTGATCTCCGAGATCATCGCGGTAAAACGGCTCTCATGATTGCCGAACAAGACGGAAACGTAAAAGTTGCCGAGCTACTCGCCAAGGCTACCCAACACCAGAAGTAACTGGCGTCAACCGCCTATCAGCGGCCACTAAATCGCGCCGCCGAATTCTCGCTCGGTGCCAAAAGTCGTTTGACGTAAGAATTCCATTCAAACAGCTACCGGAAGGTTACTGGAACGCCATACGTTTTTCGTGAAGGAACGGGAGGCGGTGTTCGAGTAAGCGAATAGCCGCTAGGTTGGCAAGGGCGCGGGCTGGCCGACGCCGGCTACTTCGACGCCGACGATGCAGATGTCGTCGGGGAGGGATTGGGTTTCGGTGAAGTCGTTCAGTTCTTCGAGGAGCGCGTGGCAGATGTGCGGGAGGTCTTGGGCGAGATTGTTTTCGATGGCTTGGCGGACCCGGGGGAGGCCAAATTCTTCCCCACCGGGAGAGGTGGCTTCAAAAATGCCGTCGGTGTAGAGGATGAACACATCGTCGGGTTTGATGAAGCTGGTGAAGTTGGTGTAGTGGCTGTCGGGAAATAGTCCCAGCGCCGGGTTGTCTTTCAGGCTTTCAATGAGCGCGGTCACGGTGCCTTGGGAGCGGTCGGCCAGATACGGTGACGGGTGACCGGCCGAGGCGTAGGTTGCGATGGATTTTTCGGTGTCCACAATGAGGTAGAACGCGGAGACGAAGACGAGTTGGTTGCTTTGGGCGGTGATGTCGGCGAAGTGCTGGTTGATGAGCGCGAGGAACCGGGCGGGGTCGTTGCCGTGGTTGGCCAGATCCTGAAGCAATGTCCGGAGGATCGCGGTGACCAGCGCCGAACGCGCGCCGTGTCCCATGACGTCGGCGATGAAGATGCCGGCGCGTTTGTCGGATAGTTTCAAGACGTCAAAAAAATCTCCGCCGACACTACTGGCCGGTTGGTACACGTGGTGAAAGTTGAGCGCCAGCGTGTGGCGGGCGTGCGCACAGGCAACCTGGGGATAGTGCCGGGGCATGAGCGCTTCTTGAAATTCGCGGGCGAACTGCAAGTCCTGTTGGATTTCAGAGGTCTTGGCGGCGAGTTCTTCTTCGAGTTGTTCGTGGTAGCGCAAGACCCGGCGTGCCATGGAGGCAAAGTCGCGGGCGAGATCTTCAATCTCATCATCGGTGTCAATGCGTTGCACTTCGGCCAGCGCCGCTCGCGCCGCCGGGGAGCCGGTGTGGACGGCTTCCTGATCCACGCCGCTGTTGAGTCGGGCGGATTCGGCGATGGTTTTCACGGCGTTCCGCAACACTTCCATCGGCCCGATGATTTTGCGGGTGGCGATGTAGAGGCCGGCTAGGCTGAAGAGCAGGATGATCGCGGCGCCGGACAAGGAGAGCATCCACAATTGTTTGCGCACCGGCGCGAGGACTGCGGCGGCGTTGTCATGCACGATGACGAAGAGCGGTTCGATACCGGTCGGTCCGGCCGTATCGAGCAGCGTCCCGCCGAGATTCAAAGGGGCGTGGCCGACCAACTGCACGCTGTCCCCATTCAACGCCAGCATTTTCCAGCCGGGTTGGCGAGCACTGATCGGCGCCAGCGCCGCCGGCGCGACCTGTTCACCGATGCGATTGCTCATCCGGCTGTAGAGTTCAAACAGGACTTTGCCATTGGCTTGCACGACTTCACGCGAGGGACCTTCGTCCAGCAGCGTGCTGGGCACGGACGAGAATACCGGGGAGGCGTTGAGGACGGCTTTCAGGACGCCGAGCGGCGGCGAGGTGGTTTCGCCCGGCCGGCGGATGGGGATGCAGATATCCACCGAATAAACGCCGGCACTGTCATCCCAGTGAATGCCTTCGCCATAATAGCGCGGACTGGCGACGCGGCTGGCGCGTTGCCACCAATCTTCATCGGCCTGCCAGTAATCCGATGTCTTGTGCGTGGCGGCGACGAGCCGGCCACGCGCGTCGGTGATGAAGATTTCGGCGTAGAGCGGATTGAGGGCTTGAAACTCACGCAGGGCGCGCGCGAGTTGATTGGTGAGCAGCGTGGCCATTTCGGGAGATTCCGGGGTCAAGGCTGGCCAGCGCGTTTCGAAATCGGTGATCTGCTTGGTTAAAGCCGGCTCGCTGAGCGCGGCGACGGCGCGTTCGGAGGGGAGCAGCAGGTCGGCGGGCGGTGCCAGCGCAAGCCAGTCATGGAGTTTATGAATTTCCCGATGGAGGCTGTGCTCGATCGTCATCGCGAGGAAGGAAGCCGTTTGCTGGAGGAGCCGGCCCCGTTCACGTTTGTAGTAATGGTAGCCCAGCACTTCGATGGCGAGGATGGCAATGCACAGTGGCAATACCGCCGCAATCAGCAGTATGCCAATTAGTTTGCCACGAATTCGTAGTTTCATCCGTCCCACCCCGCATCCTCCACGCTACAAAGCATTGGTAACACACCTCATCCCGCAAAACAATCGTGGCACTGCCGACGTTTTTTTGGATTGCGCTCTTGACTTGAACTATGTCACCACTAGAGTGAAATCCAATCAGGACAATTTTTGTCTTGTTTGAACAAATGAGCACGGGAAAACACATGAGCGACAACTTCGAGATCAAGAACCTGCAAGTGGCCATTGAGGATAAACCGATCCTGCGGGGCGTCAATCTGACCGTCCGCAAGGGCGAAGTTCACGCGTTGATGGGGCCGAACGGTTCCGGCAAAAGCACGTTGGCCAACGCGATCATGGGGAATGAGAAGTACACCGTGACCGGCGGCGAAATCTTGCTCAAGGGCGAGAACATCGTCGAGATGGCGACCGATGAGCGCGCCCGTAAGGGGTTGTTCCTCGCGTTTCAATATCCGTGCGAGGTGCCGGGGGTGCGCGTCAGTAATTTCCTGCGGATGGCCTGTAATGCGCGCGCCGGCAAAGACCTCGATGTGATGGGATTCCACGACAAGCTCGAGCAGAAGATGAAGGCGCTCGACATGGACGAGAAATTCGTGAAGCGCTACCTCAATGAAGGTTTCTCCGGCGGCGAGAAGAAGCGGAATGAAATCTTGCAGATGATGATGCTCGAACCGGAGTTTGCGGTGATGGATGAAACCGATTCCGGCCTCGATATTGATGCGCTGAAGATCGTGTCGCACGGCGTCAACGAACTACGCGGCCCCGGCCTCGGCATTCTGATCATCACCCATTACGAACGCATCCTGCGCTATATCCAGCCGGACTACATTCACATTCTCGTGAATGGCAAGATTGTAAAATCCGGCGGGGCCGACCTCGCCAAACATCTCGAAGAACACGGGTACGACTGGATCATCAAGGAGCAAACCGTATGAGCACCACCACCCCCATTCTCGGCGGCGAGTACAAAGAAGGTTTTCACGACGACATCAAGGCCCTGCATCAGGTTCCCAAAGGCGCGTCGCATGAAGTCATTGACTACATGTGCGAGGTCAAAGGTGAGCCGGACTGGATGCGCCAGTTCCGCCATCGCAGCCTTGATCTGTTTCTCAAACAAGACATCCCGGCGTGGATGCCGGGTCTGCGCGACGAGATTGATTACGACAGCATCACCTACTACGCCAGCCCGGTGACGAAATCCGAGCGGCGCTGGGAGGATGTCCCTGAAGAAATCCGCCGCACCTACGACAAGCTGGGCATCGCCAAAGAAGAACAAAAACTGCTCGGCGGTTTGGGCGCGCAAATTGACAGCGAGATGGCGTACCACAACATCCAGGACTCGCTTTCCAAACGCGGCGTCATTTTTCTGAGCTGCGATGACGGTCTCAAGGAATACCCGGACATCTTCAAACAACACTTCGCGCAAAGCATCCCGCCCGAGGACAACAAATTCGCCGCGCTCAACTCCGCCTTCTGGAGCGGCGGCTCGTTTGTGTACATCCCCAAAGGCGTGAAGTGCGACATTCCGCTCAGCGTCTATTTTCGCATCAACGCCGAGAAATTCGGTCAGTTCGAGCGCACGCTGATCATTTGCGAAGACGACAGTTTCTGTCACTACGTCGAAGGCTGTAGCGCGCCGGTCTACACGACAAACTCCGTGCATTCCGCTGTCGTCGAAATCTTCGTCAAAGATCGCGCCCGGTGCCGGTACACCACGATTCAAAACTGGAGCACTGACGTCTTCAACCTCGTGACCAAACGCGCGATGCTCTACAAAAACTCCGTCATGGAATGGGTGGACGGCAATCTCGGTTCCAAACGCACCGTGAAATATCCGTCCTGTTACATGCTCGGCGAAGGCGGTCACGGGGAAATTCTCTCGTTGGCATCCGCCGACAAAGGCATGTGGCAGGATGCCGGCGCGAAGCTCGTTTTTTTCGCGCCGAACTGTACCGGCCGCATCAACTCCAAATCCATCAGCGGCCACGGCGGCCGGGCGAGTTACCGGGGCTTGGTGCAAGTGCGCGGTGAAGCGTCGAACTGCCGGGTGCAAGTCAATTGCGACGCGTTGATCCTCGACGACAAAAGTCGCTCCGACACCTACCCTGTCATGGAAGTCAAAGGCGACCTCGCCACCGTGGAACACGAAGCCAGCGTCTCGAACGTCTCCGAAGAACAGTTGTTCTATCTCATGAGCCGCGGCATCACCAAAGAAGAAGCCGTCAGCATGATCGTCAACGGCTTCATTGAACCCATCGTGAAAGAATTGCCGATGGAGTTCGCCGTCGAAATCAACCGGCTGATCAACTTGCAGATGGAAGGTTCCGTCGGATGAACCAAGCCGCCTGGCAACTCTACGAACGCCTCCCCGTCCCGACCCGGCGCGATGTGGATTGGCAACATTTCGACCTGCGCGCCCTCAAGTTGGCCGGTGTCGAGAAACAGGCGCAATCAGTCAACGTCTCGCTCTCCGCCGGCCACAACCACGGCACCATCGTCTGCGATTTACCGACGGCGCTCGTGAAACACGCGGACTTGGTCAACGCCCATCTCGGTCGGAGCATCCCGGCCAGCGAACCGCAGAAATTTGCCGCGCTCCACAACGCCCTCTGGGAAACGGGCGCCTTCGTGTACGTCCCCCGCAACACGCGGCTCACCACCCCCATCGAAATCACCTACGACTGCGCGTTTGGATTTCCGCGGTCGCTGATCGTGATCGAAGCCGGCGCGGAAGCGACGGTCGTCCAGAAGTACATCGGCAATCCCACCCTGCACGCCAGCGGCACGGAAGTTTATGTGAAGGAAGGCGCCAAGCTGCATTACGTGAGCATGCAGAATTTCGCCCCCACCGCGTACGATTTCACCTTGAAGCGCGCTCACGTGGCGCGCGACGCCGAGATTGACTGGGTGATCGGGATGTTTGGCGGCGGCTTCGCGCGCTACGATGTCGAATGCATCATGGAAGGCGAAGGCGGCACCAGCTACATGTATGGCGTCGGCATTGGCGAAGGGAAACAACAGCTCGGCCAGTTCACCCGCCAGCATCACACAGTCGGCAACACCGTCAGCGATCTCCTTTTCAAGAACGTCCTGCGCGACCAGGCCGTCAGCAATTACGCCGGCACGATCAAGGTGGAAAAACACTCCAACGGCACAAACGCCTACCAGTCGAACCGCAACCTGATTCTCAGCGACACAGTGCAATGTGACACGCGGCCGATTCTCGAAATCGAATCCAATCAACTCCGCTGCACCCACGGCGCAACTGTCGGCCGGCTCGATGAAAACCAACTCTTCTACCTGCGTTCCCGCGGTCTCGCGCCGGTCCAGGCCCGGCAGATGTTGATCGAGGCGTTTCTCGAACCCGTGCTCGCGCGGATTCAAGTGGACCCGGTGCGGGAAGAATTCGCTCGGCTCATCCATCAGAAAGTTCTACGGTAGCGCCATGGTTCCCGTTCTCGACACCGTCGAGTTGGAAGAAATTCGCGACGATTTTCCGATCTTGCATCAGCAGGTTCACGGGAAACCGCTCGTCTATCTCGACAACGCCGCCACCTCGCAGAAACCGCGCGTCGTAATTGAGGCGTTGAACGACTATTACCAGCGCTACAACGCCAACGTCCACCGGGGCATCCACACCCTCGCGGAACGCGCGACCCGCGAGTACGAACGCGCCCGCGAACGCATCGCCCAATTCATTCACGCCGAATCCACGCGCTCGGTCGTGTTTACCCGGGGCACCACCGAAGCCATCAACCTCGTCGCGCAGTCGTGGGGACGCACAAACCTCAAGGCCGGTGATGAAATTCTCACCACGTGGATGGAACATCACAGCAACATCATCCCGTGGTACCAACTCTGCGAGCAGACCGGCGCCGTCATCAAACGGATGGAATTGAACCCGGACGGCACACTCGCCATCCCGGCGATCAGTGCGCGCACCAAACTGGTCGCGATCACGCATTGCTCCAACGTCCTCGGCACCATCAATCCCATCCAGCAGATTGCCGATGCCGCGCACCAAGCCGGCGCGGTCGTCCTTGTGGACGGCGCACAAAGCATCCCGCACATGGCGATTGACGTGCAGGCGCTCGGGGCGGATTTCTTTGTTTTCAGTGGCCACAAGATGTGCGGCCCCACGGCGTCCGGCATTCTGTATGGCCGGGAGAATCTTTTGGAAGCGATGCCGCCATTCATGGGCGGCGGCGAAATGATCCGCGAAGTCACCGCCACCGGCTACACCACCAACGATCTGCCCTACAAGTTTGAAGCCGGCACGCCCAACATTGCGGAAGCCATTGGCCTCGGCGTGGCGGTCGAGTATCTCAGCCGCATCGGCATGGACAAAATTCGCCGGCACGAGAAGGAACTCACCCAGTACGCACTCGACCGGCTGAGCGAACTGGTCGAGATCAAGATCTATGGTCCACTGGACGCCGAACTACGGGGCGGCTTGGTGGCGTTCACTTTTGGCGACATCCACCCGCACGACCTCGCGACTATTGCCGATCAACAAGGCGTCGCCATTCGCGCCGGCCATCATTGCGCGATGCCGCTGCACAAACATTTGGGACTCGGCGCCACGGCCCGCGCCAGTTTCGCGCTCTACAACACCCGCTCCGAGGTGGATGCCCTGATTCGTACCCTCAAGGAAGCCAAGAAAGTTTTCGGTGCCTGCCCCACCGCCCGGCAAATGGGTTATTGAGACACGACATGCTCGACGACCTGTATCAAGAAATCATCCTCGACCACTACCGCCGGCCGCGGAACAAGGGCGCGCTGGAACCGCACGACATGGCCGCCAAAGAAAGCAACCCGCTCTGCGGCGATGAAATCGAAGTCACGGCCCGGCTCAAAGACGGCAAGATCGAGGAAATCAAGTTTGCCGGTCACGGCTGCGCGATCAGTCAGGCATCGGCCTCGATCATGACGACCAAGCTCGTCGGTAAAACCTTGCCGGAAGCGGAG
>Ga0105048_10005458_pt1 | contig 20553 bp, 16 predicted proteins | sample MAT05_FD_78382 | JGI IMG/M metagenome (GOLD analysis project Ga0105048, IMG submission 78382) | Freshwater microbial communities from Lake Fryxell liftoff mats and glacier meltwater in Antarctica - MAT-05 | ecosystem: Environmental > Aquatic > Freshwater > Ice > Liftoff microbial mat | place...
CGACATGATCCTCTCCTTCGGGACTGAGGAGTACATCGACAACAAGAAACGCTTGCTGCGATACAATTTTTTCAAAGACGAGCACCATGGGGGGCGTGACGCTGTCTTTGGTCTCGATATCCCGCTGATGCGGTTGGTGAACGTCTTTAAGAGCGCCGCTCAAGGGTACGGAGCCGAACGACGTGTTATTCTTTTGCACGGCCCTGTCGGCAGCTCGAAGTCCACCATCGCCCGGGCTCTCAAGCGAGGCATGGAAGAATACTCTCGGCGTCCTGACGGCGCTATCTACACCTATGAATGGGTGTTGCCCGAAGAGCTGCAGCAGATATCTGGCGGCCATGCCTTGTTTCGTTCACCAATGAACGAAGAGCCTATCAAGCTCATTCCGCGTGAATGGCGCGAAACGGCTCTTATCGATGCTGGCATCAACACGCCTGAGAACCGGCGCGTGTTCGTTGACGGCGAATTGAATCCGGCGTGTCGCCTCATCTTCCGCGAGCTAATGAAGCACTACGAGGGTGACTGGAGCCAGGTCATCAAGCATGTTCGCGTGCGCCGCTTGGTTTTGTCTGAACAAGATCGTGTGGGTATCGGTACGTACCAGCCCAAGGACGAGAAGAATCAAGATTCCACCGAACTCACCGGTGACATCAACTACCGCAAAATAGCCGAATTCGGCTCCGACAGCGATCCGCGCGCCTTTAACTTCGACGGTGAATTCAACATCGCCAACCGTGGCATCATCGAATTCATCGAAGTGCTCAAGCTAGATGTGGCGTTCCTTTACGACCTTCTTGGGGCGTCACAGGAACACAAGATCAAGCCGAAGAAATTCGCACAAACCGACATTGATGAAGTGATCCTTGGCCACACCAACGAAGCGGAATACCGCAAGTTGCTGACCAACGAGTTCATGGAAGCGCTTCGCGATCGTACAGTGAAGATCGACATCCCCTACATCACCCGGCTAAGCGAAGAAAAGCGCATCTACGAAAAGGACTTCAACGCGCAGAAGATTCGCGGCAAGCACATAGCCCCCCACACGATCGAAACCGCTTCAATGTGGGCCGTGCTTACTCGTTTGGAGGATCCGAAGAAGCACCAGCTTAGCCTCGTGCAAAAGCTGAAGCTTTACGACGGAAAGTCGCTGCCGGGATTCACCCAAGACAACATCAAAGAACTTCGTAAGGAAGCCAGCCGTGAAGGCATGGGGGGCGTGTCGCCCCGTTATATTCAAGACAAGATCTCCAATGCACTCGTGAGCGATCAGGGCGAAGGTTGCGTGAATCCTTTCATGGTTATGAACGAGCTTGAAAGCGGCTTGCGCCACCATTCGCTGATCACCAACGAAGATGAACGCAAGCGTTACATCACACTGTTGGGTGTGGTGAAGCAAGAGTACGAAGACATCGTCAAGAACGAAGTTCAGCGTGCCATCAGCGCAGACGAAGAAGCCATTTCCAAGCTTTGCGCGAACTACATCGATAACATCAAGGCCTACACCCAAAAAGAACGGGTTAAGAACAAATACACCGGGCAAGACGAAGAGCCTGATGAACGCTTGATGAAGTCGATCGAGGAAAAAATCGAAATTCCTGAATCGCGCAAGGACGAGTTCCGACGAGAGATCATGAACTACATCGGTGCGCTGGCCATTGAAGGAAAACACTTCGACTTCCGCACGAACGAACGGCTGCAAAAGGCACTCGAACTAAAGTTGTTCGAGGATCAGAAAGACTCGATCAAACTAACCAGCTTGGTTTCCGCCGTTATCGATCGCGACACCCAAGAAAAGATCGATGTTGTGAAGAACCGCATGATTCGCAACTACGGTTATTGCGAGATTTGCGCAACTGACGTGTTGAACTTCGTCGCCAGCATCTTTGCCCGCGGTGATGCACGAGGATAGTCGAGATAGTCGGTACCAACCCCAGTAAACTGAGGCATTCCTCATGACGATGCGCATAGATCCCGATCACCGTCGTTTCCGCGACATTGTGCGCGGCAAGATCAAACAGGATCTACGCAAATACATATCGAACGGCGAGCTGATCGGCCGCAAAGGCAAAGATCGCATTTCGATTCCCTTGCCTCAAATTCAAATGCCCCGCTTCCGTTTCGGCAGCGGGCAGGGTAAGGGCGGGGTGGGGCAGGGCAAGGGGAATGTGGGCGATGCGGTTGGCGAAGGCGAACCAGGGCAAGGTCAAGGCGGCAAGGGCAAGGCGGGCGAGGGAGAAGGCGAACACGTTCTTGAAGTCGATCTTTCCATGGAAGAACTTGCCCAGATCATGGGCGAGGAACTGCGCTTGCCGCACATCGAGCCCAAGGGCAAAGAGCGCATCATTACGCAGAAGGATCGCTACGTTGGGATCCGGCGCACGGGCCCCGAATCGCTGAGGCACTTCAAGCGAACGTTTCGCCAAGCGCTGAGGCGTGAAGTTGCCCAAGGCACTTACAACGGTGAACGGCCACTGATCGTTCCCATCCGAGAAGACAAGCGCTATCGGTCGTGGAAAACGATCCCGTTGCCGCAGTCAAACGCGGTCATGATCTTCATCATGGACGTTTCCGGTTCGATGGGGGACGAGCAAAAAGAGATCGTTCGCATTGAATCCTTCTGGATTGATACCTGGCTGCGCTCTCAATACGATGGCCTCGAGACGCGCTTTATCATTCACGATGCCGGCGCCAAGGAAGTGGATCGCGACACCTTCTTCCGCACGCGTGAATCCGGCGGTACCATGATTTCAAGCGCATACAAGCTATGCGCCAGTATGATCAAGGCCGACTACCCGCCGTCCGAGTGGAACATCTATCCCTTTCATTTTTCGGATGGAGACAACTGGTCTGTGGACGACACTACGTTGTGCGTGAAGATACTCAAAGAAGACATTCTTCCGCACGCCAACCAGTTCTGTTACGGCCAGGTGGAAAGCCCCTACGGCTCTGGCCAGTTCATCAAGGATCTTCAAGAGCACTTCCGCAAAGCGGAAAACGTGGTGACCTCCGAGATCAAGAGCAAAGAGAACATCATGGACTCCATTCGAGAATTTCTCGGACGGGGCAAATAGGCCAAGGGCTAAGGCGACAGGAGCGAACGTGGCGGGTTTACCGGCATATCTGGTTGATATCCAGAACGAGATCGAAGGTTATGGCCGCGAATACGGCCTAGACTTCTGGGAAACCCGTTTCGAGATTCTCGATTACAAACGCATGCAAGAAGTTGCGGCGTTCTCCGGTTTTCCCGTTCGGTATCCGCATTGGCGGTTTGGAATGGATTTCGAGCAGCTCGACAAGAGCCACACCTATGGGCTTTCACACATCTACGAGATGGTGATCAACAACAACCCTTCATATGCGTACTTGCTTGAGGGTAACTCGTTGGTTGATCAGAAGATGGTTATTGCCCACGTGTTAGGCCACGTGGATTTCTTCAAGAACAACTACTACTTCTCGAAGACCAACCGCCACATGATCGATGGCATGGCCAACCACGCCACCCGGGTCCGTCGGCACATTGATCGCATCGGTATCGACAAAGTCGAATCCTTCATAGATACCTGCTTGTGCCTAGAGAACCTCATCGATCCATTGTCGCCATTCATCGTGAGGACAGCGCCCAAGCGTGACGCCGCCCAGAAGGCCGAAGAAACTCAAGAAGTTCCCAAGTTGCGGGCGAAATCCTATATGGAAGGTTTCATCAACCCCCCCGAGTTTCTTGAAGCGCAGAAACGTAAAGTCGATCAGGAAAAAGAAAAGCCTAAGAAGTTCCCAGCTGAACCTCAGCGCGACGTTTTGCTCTTTCTGTTGGAACACGCGCCTTTAGAGCCATGGGAACGGGACATCTTAGAGATCATCCGCGACGAGGCATATTACTTCGCGCCCCAACGACAGACCAAGATAGTCAATGAAGGTTGGGCTTCGTATTGGCACACTAAGATCATGACTCAAAAGGCGCTCAAGCCTTCTGAGATCATCGACTACGCCGATCACAACGCGGGCGTCCTATCTGCATCCCCTGGGCAACTGAACCCATATAAACTGGGCATCGAGCTGCTTCGACACATTGAAGATCGCTGGGACAAGGGCCGTTTCGGCTCCGAGTGGAACGAATGCGAAGACATGGCCGAGCGCAAGAACTGGGACAAGCGCCTCGGGCTAGGACGGAAGAAGATCTTTGAGGTGCGCAAGCTATACAACGACGTTACGTTTCTTGATGAGTTCTTCACTGAAGAGTTCTGCGCGGAGAGCAAGTTCTTCTCGTTCTCGCGCAACGAGCGCACGGAACGAAACGAGATTGATTCGCGTGAATTCAAGAAGATCAAAAACAAGCTTCTGTCGCAGCTCACGAACTTTGGCGAGCCCTTCATTGCGGTCGAAGAAGCAAACCACGAGAACCGCGGTGAGCTTCTTTTACGCCACCAACATGAAGGCACGGACCTTCACATCGATAACGCGCACGCGTCGATGGAAGGCCTGCAACGCATCTGGCGCCGTCCCGTTCACCTCACAACGGTGATTGAGGAAAAGAAGCGCATGCTCACTTACGACGGCAAAGAGCACACAAGCAAAAGCGCTTAGGCCCACTTAAGGGCGAATCCAAGTTTAGTTCTGCGGCTATGTTGCGAACGCTGACGGTCCAACCACAGTGGCATCGTCTGGTGGTGTTTCATCAGCTGCGCCCGCTTGCTCAACAACATGCGCTGCTGCTGTTTCCTGCGAAGCGATCACGCCTTCCGATGTCACAGCTTGCCCGTCCGCCGCGGTTTCTGCAGGCGGAGGCGCTTCGGGCTGCGGACGGCTCTTCACGACGATCGTCATAACAGCTTCGCAGGCCGTCTTGAATCGGTTCCACAGTTCGTCACGCTTTGCGGGGTGAACTGGTCCCACGCTTGCGCGCCAGGCGGCGCGCAACGTCGCCAGTTCGGCAGGGGCTTGTTCCTTGTCAGAAAACTCTGGAAGCACATCACGAAGCACTTCAACCTGAACACAAAGCTTTTCAAGTCGTTGAACGTTCACCCAACGTTTCCACTCTTCACCTTGTTTCACCTCGCCGAGGCGCTTGAGCATGGTGGCCTTCAGAGCAATAAATTCACTCTCGAGCGGCTCGCGCTTGTCTTCCGGCAGGCGGTACATACGCCGTTCAACATTGCGCAGCTCTTTGAGTCCAGCGTCCAATAGGCGCAGTCGATCACTTTGTGAGGCCACCACCATCTGAGTCTTAAGCGTTTGCAACGCGCCCAGTTCGGCTTCCACCATTTCAGGCGTCATCCCTGGCCGTTCCTGCTTCGATGCTTCCTCTGCTGCCGCTAAAGGATTGTCCGAAACGGGCGTGACGGATTCGTTCTGGCCAGCTTCAGCCTTCACAGGTTCAGTTTTAGCGACCTGCTCTGGTGCACTCATCCGTTCGGTGAGCTCGCGGGCCTTCACAGACGCTCGTGAGGCTGCTTCCCGCTGTTCGTTCTTACGCCGTGTCTCGGCCGCATCTTCGAAAACGCGGGTCCATCGTGCCAACGAGCGTTCAACGCGAACCTGAACCGCTTCTTCGGCTCCATCCCCAATCTGGGCCCACTCGTCCCGCATGGCGGTGGCGCGGAGTTCGTCTTCCTCGCTGCCCTTTGCAGCTCGTTCCGCCAGCGCTTCGAATTCGCGGGCCAGCTGAAACTGTCGGGCATGTCGTTTAAGAGCTTCGATGTCGACGCTCTTTTCCATCACGGCGGCCTTGGTGGCCTCCGTCTTCACTTCGTCCAGATGGGCGCGCTGTCGCGCCATCTTTGCCACAGGCTTGTGCTTGGCTTTTTGGGCCACCAGCACCAACTCACTTTGACCCAACTTATCCAGCAGCAAAGTTGCAAATTGCAGATCTCGCTCTTGGCAAGCCAGCTGTGCAAGTACTTCCGAATCCTTAATTCGTGCCAAAGCCGCACGGCGCACATCCACGTTGGTAGATTTGCGAACGATGCTCGTCAGCGCACCCTTGCTGACCACCAGATCAAGCGCCTGCGTGCGTACCGCTGCGCGCGTTGCCTTCATCGCGATGTCGGCGAGGTGCTCTTGGCTGTCGAGGTCACGCACCGCTGCCAGAGCGCTACGCTCAGACTCTTTCGATGATAAAGCGATTTCAACGAACAATTCACGAGCCCTGCCAATGGCCATGGTTCGCAGTTTGTCGTCGGTCTGAACTCCGGCGACGTTCTGCAAACGCCACGGATCGATCAGCTGCTTTATGGCCAAGCGTCGGATGCGGTCATCGCTGTCGCGGGACGCTGATTGGGCCAAAGCCTCATCATCATCCAGCGCCTTTACCGCTTCCAATCGGATTTCAGGATTGCTGTGCTTCCAGCGGGGGCGAAAAACGTCGAGCAGACCCATGGTGAGTGACTGTCTCGTTAGCATCGTATGGGCGTCGGCGCCACCCCGCGCCGCGGTGCGGGTGGCAGGTTATTGCTTTCGCGGCACCTATTCTGTGTTCGCCATATAAACTAGGACGACTGTAATGTTGTCGTCCCCGCCACGTTCGTTGGCCATATCGACCAGCACTTTGCAGGCCTCACCGTGAAAGTGAGTTGAAAGGACGTTGCCAATCTCTTCGAGCGTGAAGTGGTTGGATAGGCCGTCTGAACAAATCAAGAAGCAGTCGCCCACTTCCACGGGGATCGTAATCAGGTCCGGCTCTACGGTGGGCTCAAACCCCACGGAACGCGTGATGATATTGCGAAAACGGGTTGCGATCAGGTCATTGGGATCCACCAACCCGGCCTTGATTTGTTCAGCAATCCAGGAGTGATCGTCAGTCAATTGCCGCGTTTGGCCGTCGCGGTGCAGGTAAGCCCTTGAATCGCCGACGTGGCAAATCGAAACCCGGTCTGTGTGTTGCAACAAGGTTGTAAGTGTTGTTCCCATGCCCGCGTATTGCGGCTGCACCTGTGCGGTTTGCCAAATCGTGCGCGTCGCCTCATTTACGGCGTTGCGCATCGCTTTGGCAATGGGGTGGGCCCCAGTGGTCGTGATAGCGGTGATCTCGTCCTGGGTTCGCGTTACCCCCAGCGATATTCCTCTAGCAATCTCTTGCTCCATCACATCAACCGCCATGCGGCTGGCGCGCTCGCCACCCAGATGTCCACCCATACCGTCGGCTACCCCGAACAAACCAATGTCGTTGTTACAAAGGTAGCTGTCTTCGTTGTGGTCCCTCTTTTGTCCCACATCCGATAGTGCCCATCCGCGCGCCTTCATGACTTAGTTGCCGTCCCTAAACGAGGTGAGGCGACCATTTGCTAGTCGCCTCGTCTCGAACAGGTTACTGGCCTCCCGTTGGAGCGCCTGGTGGAGCGGCCTTCGTCTCGATAACGAACCGAACTGCCGCCTTTCCGGTGCTACCGACCAATTTTAACCGAGCTGCATCCACACCTTTGGCCACCAGGGTTTTCTTGATTGCTTCTGCCTTTGCTGTTGCCTCTGCGTCGCTGGCCGCCGCAACCTCAACCCGAACCAACGTGAGTTCGGAGTGACCGTTCAACACCAAGCCGACCAGATTGATGACCGCTAGGCCGGGAGCAGACAATGCGTTTCCTTTGAAAGCTACGCGCTCCTTGAGTTCGATTTCAGTACCGCCTAAATGAACCACTTCCGCCCCGGCGTCCGGGCAACCGTCCTCGTCTTTGTTGCCATTCAAGGTCTCAGCCTCTAGGGGGCATTGATCCTTGGCGTCTCCAAATCCGTCTTTGTCGTTGTCTGGGTCCGGGCAACCGTCTTCGTCCCCGAATCCGTCTGCGTCTTCAGCGGCATTCGGGCAACTGTCAAATTGGTCTGGAATGCCGTCGTCATCGTTGTCGACATCAGGGCAACCGTCGTAGTCTTGGAATCCGTCACGGTCTTCCGGTTCGTCTGCACATTGATCCTTGGCATCAACGACACCGTCTCCGTCGGAATCTTCTGTGGTTGATGGGCAGCCGTCGTTGGGGCGTTTACCCGTTCCGTCTTCAGCGGCATTTGGGCAAGGATCTTTGATATCTGGCATGCCGTCTTTGTCATTGTCGGCTTCCGGACAACCATCTTCGTCTTCGAATTGATCCAAGTCCTCTGCTTCACCAGGGCACTTATCGGCCGCATCCAAAATGCCATCGCCATCGTTGTCTGGATCAGGGCAGCCGTCACGGTCCTTGAACCCATCCAAATCTTCCTTGCCATCAGGGCAGCGGTCATCGAGGTCGTAAACCCCATCGCCATCGGCATCGCGGAAGTCAGGGTAGAAGGCCAACCCCAAGAACCCTCGGGCCTTGGGCGAGCCAATTCCCTTGATCAACCCGGCGCCGCCGCCGGCTGTAAGCGACAACATGCTGGTGATGTTCACGCGCATGGCGACGTCCAACTCCATAGGGTTGGAATCGACATAGCGGTTGAAACCGTTGCGCCCGAAGACCTCTGCAATTAGTGAAACCTGACGGTGGAGGCTGTATTCCGTAGCCACGCCGTACATCACCATGTGGCTGGTTTCGGCCTTGAAAACCTGTGATTTCTCGCGGAACAAAGCACCGGCAAATCCGCCAGCGCGTATGTCGCCCTTGCGGTACTCGGCTATCACGCGCATCCGACCGGTAACGTTCTTGTCCCCAAGGAACTTGCTGTCGTCGCCCGTTGGCAACGTTAAACCGCCCGCAGCGCTCACGTAGAATTCGCTATCGCCGCCGCCTTCTTCGTCGCCCCCAAAGGTCGTGTGTGAGAGCAAACCCTTCGCTTCCACTCGAAGATCGCCAATGCCGCCGCCGGTCAGTTTCATGCCAGAGGGCACGCCCTTGTCGGTAAAGCCGTTGCCATCCAACATCAGTGTCATAGGCAAGGCAAAGCCCAACTGCAACTTGTCGAACAAGCCAACGGCACCTGTCAGTTCAGCCGTTAACTGCTTTTCAACGACATTGAGCTTTTGCTGTGAGTCGCTGCCGACGGTGCTGGTGAACAGAGAAAAAGGCGTACGTTGGTAGTTGAAAAACAACCCCAACCCGTAAGTCTTGTGTGCTGGGATCGTCGCACCATCGACGGTAAGGAATCCCTTAGGCCCGATAGCGTTTTGAAAGAGTTGAACTTCTATCGACTTGTCAGTCAGCGCTTGCGCCATTACGGGAGATCCCGCGGCAAGTACGACGCCCAAGCCCGATATAATCGAAACAAACCTCAACATTCCACCTTGTGCGTTCGCCATGTTCGAGTCTCGCGGCAGGATATCCCTCGTTGATGCCTCATGTCTAGGATTCGGACTCATGAATTTTCGCATTCGCTAAGAAGGAGGGTTGAAGATGTAGTTGTAGTTGATGCGAAAAGGTACGGGACGTCCGTCCTGTCCCAGTGCGGGAGAGAAACGAAACTTCCACAAAGCTTTGGTTGCTGCTTCATCCAAACCGTAGCCCACGCGCTTGAGCACTTTGACTTCCCTCACACGACCATTTTCATCGATACCAACGCGCAAACGTACAGTTCCCCTCATGTCGACCCTTCGGGCCTCTTCGGGGTATGGCGCTTGAATCTCTTCAAGTGTTCTCGGCCATTGCTGTACAAAACTTTCGGAAACAGGCGCAAAAGGTGTTGAGCCCGTTCCCCCCGGGGCCCCACCGAGTGTCGCGGTTGGTGCACTGGCCACAGCAGGCAAGGGCCCCGCATTGCTTGGTGCGGTTGCCACCGTGTTGCCAACGGGCACGGCCACAGCGTTGGCGTCGTCCACAGCGCTTTCCTGGGAAACCCCAAAAATTGGTTTTGTTGGTTCCGGGGCAAGAGCGGCCAAAGGAACCGACGGAGGCGGGGCTTTCGTCGCTACAATTGGCGGGGGACGGTCAGCGGGCTTGACCTGCGGGATCGTCTTTTGGGGCACCGCTGTTTCAGGTTCTGGCGCCGTTTCCGCAATGACAAGAGGTGGTGTTTGCGCCTGCACGACGCTCAACTCAATGGGCTCAGCCACTGGCTGGTCATGCGGCGTGCTTTTGTGGGTCAAGAGCGCAGTGCCTAACAGGATGTGTAGGACCAATGAGCCAACAAGCGCCCGTAAAGCGCTAATGCGCGAAACGGATCGAAGAGCGTGGGCAGGGCCAGCCACAGCCGTCGCTCGTCACGGCCCGAAACCTGAGGTTCCTGCCGCCTCCACGTTGATGGCAAAACGCTTAACACCTGCACGCTTGACTACGTCGATGACGTGCACCACGTCGCCATGAGGCACGGTTTTGTCTGCCGCTATTACCGCTTGTAACTCGGGCGTCTTTGGTAGTTCGGCTTTGATGAAGGAAAGCACCGCTTCTTCCGTCGCAGGCTCACCGTTCAGATAAAGCTTTCCGTCCTTGTCCAAACTCAATCCCAAACTGCTCTTCTGCGTTTCGCTGCCTGATGCTGCTTTAGGCAAATCCACCTTCAACGAAGGGTTCACGATGTACGTGGTCGTCACCATGAACACAATGAGCAGGACCAAAACAATGTCGACCAAAGGAGTGACGTTGATCTCGGTGATCATGCGCCCCCCTTCATCTTCATTGGGGTATGCGTCCATTCCGCCAGCCATGATTTAAGCTTTCTTGCTCGCGGTGGCCATGTTTTCACTGCCTTCGTCGCCGCGCGCCGAAAGAATCAAGTGGGCGACGGCATCAATGCGCGCAAGCCGTCTGCGAACTTTGCCTTGGAAAATGTTGAAGGCCACAACAGCTGGAATGGCAACCAATAGACCCACAGCGGTGGCCACCAAGGATTCCGAGATACCGGACATCACAACCTCCGCGCCGCCCTTGCTGTTCTTTGCGAGGTCGGCGAAGGCCCTGATGATTCCGAGTACTGTGCCGAACAAACCGATAAAGGGCGCGTTGTTGCCTAGGGTACCAAGCACGCCAAGGTAGCGTTCTAGGTCTAAGCGTTCGCGAGACTTGGCACTTGCCATAGCCTCAGCAACTGCAATGCGGCCCCGTTCGTAGGTTGCGAGCCCGGCCAATGCCACTCTCACTTCTGGCGCGTTGGGCTCTCCCAAGAGTTTTCGCGCTTGCTCCACCTTTCCCTCGGCCAAGCTTTGGGCAAATGTTGTGGTCAAGACGTTCATGTCTGGCCCGCGTGAGGCCAAAGCAAAGGCTCTTTCAACCATCACCGCAACTGACACGACAGACAGCACGATAAGTAGCCAAAGAACCCATTCGGCACCCACCAACGCAAATGACAGCAATCTTTCAGTAAGGTTCATGGAGAATCTCGTATTCCAAGCAAATTTAGCACACGTTTCGGGCCAGTTGCCGCAAGGGGCAACTGTCTGACACTTAAGCTGTCACAGCGTGGCGCCTGCCTCAGCCATAGAGCCCAGCAACGCGTCGATCACAACCGTTGCGTACGCTCCTGAAGGCAGCGAAAAAGACAATACAAGAATGTCTCCTGTGGACTCAGGAGGGCGGAGCGATTCTACCTTCATCAAAAGGGGGCGACGTGCCCCAGGAAGGTCTCGCGCGTTCTTTTCAACCAACTCTTCCGTCAAACCAATCGCCTGCATTGCACGGCCCTCTAGCTCAGCGGCGGGAGACTCTGCGGTTGGTCGGGGGGCCTTGGCACCGGGCAGTGGACCTGTGGTGACAAGCTCTCCCTCCTCCAGCCTGGTCTGATCTAGCCCGTGGTCGGTCGAGGTAAACAGCCCGCCGGTCAGCGCTTTTTGCAGCACGTCTCCTTCCAGCACTTGCAACACGCTGCCTTGTTCCACCCGCCATGCCAAGACCTGGTTGAACACAGCCGATTGCACGGACGAAATCAGTAAAGTGCGTTTGCGGCGATCGTTCATCCTCCGCTTTCCTTCCAAAATGGCAAGGCCTTCGGCCACGTTGTCGCCGTAACCAAACCTTTGCTGTCCGTACCGATTGGGAACGCCCTCGGCCACGATTCGTTCGAATGCGCCAATCAAACGATCTTTTTGCGAATCAGTGACCTCAGTCAACCGAACCTCGAACAGGTTCTTTCGAACGTGACCGATGCGCAGCTTATTGCCGTGACGGATTTGCTTCAAAATCCGAACATCCGGAAGATGCAGCTCACTTAGTTTTTCCGCTGCGGCCTCCGGGAAGCTTAACCATTGTGACGTGGTGGCGTTCTTGTCCTTCATGCCCCCATAGCCAACGTCGCGTGAATCAACGCCCACTGCCTGGCACAAAATGCGGATCGCCTCGGGCGTTGTGAGGCCCCGCTTTTCCACAAACGCGAAGATGTGTGTGCCTTCGCCCGAAGGGTCGTAAGCGGGCACTTCTTCTACGCGGAACGTTTCGGGTGTGCTGCGAAAAATGGCCATAACGTAGCGGCTTACCGCTAGCTTTTTGAGGCAATCAGGCCAAGGTACATTTTTGCCATTCGGTTTGCCGGCTCAAGTTGCAGCACTTCTTTCCACTCGCGTTCAGCTTCGACCAAGCGCTTTTCGGAGAAGTAAGCGAGGCCAAGATTCAAGCGCACCGCCATGTAGCGGGGGTTTTCCTTCTTGACCGCTTCAAGTTCATCTATTGCCTCTGCGTTCTTGCCAGCGGAACGCAGAGCCAATGCCAACTTCGCGCGGATATCGAGGAACCCAGGGGAAAGTTTCAAAGCCTTACGAAACTCTTCAGCGGCTTCCGAAAACGATCCGATCTCTTGGTAAGCTTGCCCCACCTCGGCGTGCATGTTGGCGATCTTACCCTTGATCAACTTATCCACTTGTTTTGGAGCCGCGTCTTTTCCAGACAGCACCCGCTCATACACTTCGCGAGCTTCTTCATACTTGCCTTGATCGTTGTACGTGACGGCCAAGTGCAAGGCGGCTTCTGTGTATTGAGGGTTCAAGCGCAGCGCCTCTTCAAACATCATTTCGGCTTGTTCCATTTCACCGCGTTGGTGGTGAATGAAGCCAAGCATTTCATAGACGTCTGCAAATGGTTGCCGCGTTTTTGCAAGTTCGGCAAGGACGCGTTCGGCTTGATCGTATTCTCCGGCGCGGTAGTGGTCTCTGCCGCGGGTCAACAGCGAGCGAACTTGGTCATCCATTCGATGGCACCTTCATTGAAGAGGCTTTTGTCGTCGTTTTGTCCGCTGGCGAGTTCCCGAAGCGGCCGCGAATGTAATCTAAATATACTTCTGCGCGACGGGCCTGTGCTTCACCCTGGTAGGATTCACGCACTTTTTCAAACGTAGATTTCGCGCTGCCCGTGTTGCCCATTTCAAGTTGCGTTTCACCCAAAGTAAGCAGCAGCTCCGCTTCTCGATCCGAGGTAGGGTACTTTTCGATCGCCCCTGTAAGCCGCAAGATCGCTGCCTTCGGGAATCCTTGGTCGAGATAAAAACGCGCGACATACACTTCGTGTTCCACCAAGCGTCGAACCACTTCCCGGCGGTCCGATGTCGCCACTTTTACATATTTCGAATCAGGGTATTTGTCGAGAAAGTCCGACAACTCCCGCACAGCGTCTCTAACTGCGGACTGATCTTTTTCTGCAGCAGGAGGCAAAATCAACCAATCCTCCGGCATGTCTTTTACGTAACATTGGGCGATCCGGTAAGCTGCGTACCCATCTTCTACTTTTTCGTGGGTTGGGTGTAGTCGAATGAAGCTCTTGTAGCTGTCGATGGCAGCTTGGTATTCGCCCCTCTGAAATTTTGCGTCGGACAACCCCAGCTCGGCCAACACTGCGTATTTTGAGAAGGGAAACTTCGATTTGACGAAGCGGAAGTACTTGTCTGCTTCCAAGTAATTCTCGTCCGCGAGCTCTGCAACGCCTTTGTCGTAATTCTGGCGGGCCGTCGCTGAATAGTTGACGTTGGTTCCCGCCCCGTCGTCAGAGGCACACGCCGACACCAATGCACCCGCAGCACCCAAGCAAAGCGCGATGACGGTTGCCCGCAGCCAGTCGCAACGAAATGGCCGTGAGGGGGCCAAGCGCGTCGCGCGTTGATAATTTCTAGATAAGGAAAAAACGGACCCAGGCACAGTTGCGGTATCCTACGGGCACCAATGGCCCCCCGTCCACGGATCTTCTCCCGTTTGTACCGCCTTCCCCCTTGGCTTGGTGGCAATTTTGTTAGGCCTTTCGTCCTTGTGGCCGTAACAACCTTCGCCTTTGGGGGCTGTGGTTCCCAGTCGACAAACTCAACCGTTCCGCCTATCCAGGCAGCTGCCGCAGCGCTCCCCGTGAATTTGGCGGGTCACCGCTGCGTTGGCGCAACACCAGTCGTGTTTTGTCGGTGCCGCAGCGCCGGTGACGACAATGAATCTTCGCCCCCGGCAGCTGGTCACAAGCGTTTTGAATTACGGTTGTCAGCGTCAGGGGGGCGCATAGCCGTTACCTCCGACGTTTTAGGGCGTCTAGAAGTACAAGGGGCCCAGACCCGCTGTGTCTACGTGGACATGATTGCAGGCTCACAGGCCAAATTGAACATAACAGCCACGGCTGACGACAAGACAGTGGGAGTCTTGCCACAGTTCTCTCTTTCTGAGTTTGGACCTGCGGGCCCTTTCTGGTACGAAACACTCACTGTGCAATGCCAGGGCAAATACGGGCAATGCGATCGCGAAGGTGCCGACGCGTGGCAGGCATCGCTATCGGGTCGGAAGCGTGGGCGTATTGATCCTTGCGGCTCAGCCGTCGTCAAAGCGCTGCGGTGGGACACCTCCGGCAGCGAATCCGCCCGCGACGGCGAGTTCTTCCATGACTTTACTGTGTCATTCGATCTCGAAATCAAAGAGTTTGCTACGCGCTTTGCTCCGGGCTCCACGGAATGCGTCCCTAAATGAAAATTCATCTCATTGGCATTGCCGGTACAGGCATGGGTTCTTTGGCGGGCTTGCTTAAGGCCGCTGGCCACGACGTTAGAGGGTCGGACGAACATGTATACCCTCCGATGTCCACTCAACTAGCCGAGCAAGGCATCGCCTACTCTGAAGGGTTCGGCGCCCAGAACCTGGAATGGGGGCCTGAAGTCGTGGTTGTCGGCAACGTCTGTCGCCGCGATCACGTAGAAGTTGTGGCTGCGCAGGATCGAAAGATTCGGCTTACCTCCTTTCCTGCGTTGCTCAGCGAGCTCTTCTTGTCAGACCACCAATCAGTGGTCATTGCGGGGACACACGGCAAGACCACCACTTCAACGTTGATGGCTCATGTGCTCACGCAAGCTGGCCGCGATCCTTCTTTTTTGATCGGCGGTGTTCCAAACAACTTCGATCGATCATGGCGCCTTGGTCGCGGCGAAGAGTTCGTTATTGAAGGCGACGAATACGACACCGCGTTCTTCGATAAGAAGTCCAAGTTCCTTCATTATAAGCCCAAGATCGTTATCCTGACCTCCGTCGAGTTCGATCACGCCGATATCTTCCGCGATGAAGACGTTGTGATTGATGCGTTTCGAGAGTTTGTGGAGCGCATTCCACCCGCAGGGGATTTGATCGTTTGCGCGGCCTCTCCCAAAGCTCTTGAAGTCGCTCGTTCCGCGCGGTGCCAAGTCACCACCTACGGTCGACCCGGTTGTGGTGCCGAATGGACTTTTGAGGTCTCCGGTTATACGCGTGGTGGCCGTGCTGTGATGCGCGTGGCTTACAAAGGTCAAGAAGTTGGCTCCATCGAATCGGGAATGCCCGGGGTGTACAACCTGGAGAACCTCATGGGCGTCATTGCCGCCGCAAGCCGCATAGGCGTCGGGTTACCGCAGATCGCTCGAGCATCGCAACGGTTCCTCGGTGTTAAGCGTCGGCAGGAATGGCGAGGCATCGCGGCTGGTGTCACGGTGCTCGATGATTTTGCCCACCATCCCACAGCCGTTCGTGAAACGCTTACGGCACTCAAAGGCAAGTTCGGTCCTGGCAAAATGATCACCGCGTTTGAGCCCCGTTCGGCAACCAGCCGGCGCAAAGTGTTTCAAAACGATTTCGCTACGGCGCTAGCCATTTCCGATGAAGTCGTGTTGGCGCCTCTTTACCAGCCAGAAAAGTTGCCCGTCGACGACAGGCTCGATGTTGAACAGTTGGCTCAAGATCTGCGCAATGCGGGAATTCCTGCCCGGGTGATCGATACGGTTGATGCAACTGTGGATCGCCTCGCGGAACGAGCCGCGCCTGGCGATACTGTCGTGGTCATGTCGTCCGGCAGTTATGGCGGCTTACATGACAAGCTCCTTGAGAAGCTTGGCGATCCTGTCCTTCCAGCAAAATTGTCAGACAAACAGCTCATCAGCACATTGTTGAATCGGGTAGGCATCGCTCACCCACAGCTCGATGAATTCTGGTCAAATTACCTTGTGATCCCAGGTGACAAAGAGGTTCCTTTGGTTGGCTGCGTGGCCATTGAGCGCGTCGAGGACGTCGGTCTTCTTCGCATGTTGGCTGTAGCTCCTGAACGTCGAGGCGAAGGCCTTGGATATCTTCTTGTTGATACCGCCACGGAAAAATCCCGTCGCGAAGGGATGCGCGATCTTTACCTCGTTACCGACAGCGCCAGTTCGTTCTTTGCCGAGAAGCTGGGGTGGGAAGTCATTGATCGCAAAGAATGCGATTATGCCATCACCACAACGGGAGAGTTCCGAATGGCTCGCGCCGAAGGCGCCACGTGGATGCGCAAGGTTCTTTAGCAACTGGCAACACCGCCGCGGCCATTCTCGCCGGTGGCGGTGGCACCAGGTTGGGGGGCGTTGCGAAGGGGCTACTCCAGATAGGCGGGCGCAGTATCATCGAGACGCAACTGCGGTTGATGCTGCCATTGTTCAGCCGGGTCTTCATAGTCACGAACGATTCGGACGCTTACGGTAACTTGGGCGTTCCCCTTATTCCTGATCAACTCGGTGCCGGATTTGGGCCACTTTCGGGCGTTCAGACGGCATTGTCGTCGCTTTTGGAAAACGAAGCCGCAGTGGTCTGTGTCGCGGCGGACATGCCCTTCCTGACAACGTCGATCCTGCAACTGCTTCGTGATCACCCTCCCCGTGATCGAACGTTGGTACCATTCGTAGATGGGTTCGCAGAGCCGCTTTGCGCTCGGTACCCAAGCAATGCGCTGGGGCCCACCACAAATCTGTTGAAACAAGGCCGCCTCAAAATGCACGACGCATTGGCCGTGTTGGGTGCCGCTCGCTTGCCGGATGCCGCATGGCAGGACTTTGATCCGCGTGGCCGATTTGCAACCAACATCAACACCCCCGAAGCCCTTGCCGAAGCAAGAGAGGCAACGGCCCACTACAATGGTTTATAGCGTCCGTACCGGCCCGTCTGGCCTGTGGGGCCCGGAATCTCAAGGCTTGGCATAGACAGTGGCGTTCGTCGTTCAGGCATGGGCGGCGGACCTTTGTGGCTTTCCATAAACCCGGCGTACGAGTCTGCTTCTACCGGCAACAGAACAGTGAAGGTTGACCCGGCGCCGACACGAGATCGCACCTCAATGGTGCCCCCGTGGTTTTCAATGATGCGTTGGCTGATCGGCAATCCCAACCCTGTGCCTTGATCTTTGGTCGTAAAGAAGGGCACGAACAGATCCTTGAGATTCTCTGGAGGGATCCCGTTACCGGTGTCTTTCACGCGAACCTCAAAAAACGCAGCGGCGGCCCCACGTCTCGTGGCCCTACGCAGGGTCGTTGATACCTGCAATTTTCCTCCCTGAGGCATTGATTGCAAAGCGTTGATCAGCAAGTTCAAGAACACCTGACGAAGCTGCTCCGCATCGGCGCGGACTGGTGGAAGATCGGCCAAATGCGAAGAGATCTCGATTCTTGAAGCCCCTTCTTCTTTTTCCAAGAGAGTCAGAGTCTTTCGAAGCACTTGGTTCACATCAAGTGGCTTTTGTTCACCGCGGTAAGGACGGGCATAGTCTAAGAACTGAGAGACCGTCTTGTTCAAACGGTCGACCTCCTCAACGATGATGTTCAAGAACTCGCGGCTTGAAGGATCGATGCTTTGATCGGCGCTGGGAAGCAGGTACTGGGCAGCTCCTTTGATCGAGCCCAAGGGGTTTCGAATCTCGTGTGCCAACCCCGCTGCCATTTGTCCCAAGGCGGCTAGGCGCTCCCGTTCCTTCATTCGCTCGTAGACTTGCGAGTTTTGAAGCGTCACCCCGATTGATGCCGCCACCCCGCGAAGAAGCTCGATTTCGTCTGAAGAAAATGCTTCACGCAAGCGCTCATCTCGAAGCACCAAGATGCCCAGCAACTGGTCTTCGCCCGAGATGGCCAGCGCCACAGATGCGTTCATCAAGTCCATAGCTCGCAGGATGAGCCCCAGTGACTCTCTCTCTTCGCTTCGAGCAGGGCGTAAGGTCGCCATTTCCTGCTCGATGCCTTCAACGGTGAGCACTGTGTACCTTCGTAGCCGTTCTAAGAAACCGCGGTGCCCTACCGCGTCCAAACGGCCTTCGGGTTTTGGTCCAATATGAGCCGCCAATTCGTAACCAGATCCGTCTGGATCTACGAAGTAAAGTGATGCGTGGGTCACGCGGCGAGAATCTTCTAAGGCCGAAAGTACCTTCGGGCCGATGCCACGGGCATCGATCACGTTCATTAAGTCGGAACGCAAGTTATGAACACGACGCGAAAGCTCGTACTTCTCCTGAAACATCCAACGGTTCACCACCGCCTCCACCCGGGCACGCAGCGGATCGAACAGAATCAAGATAGCTGTTGAGGCCACCAGGGTATTGAAGAAGAACAATCCGTGTTGTTCGGGCGAAACCCAGATCAGCAGCACGACATAGATCAGCGTCACGATAACCACCAACGCCCCCAACACAACCATTCGCCCCAAAAGCTCGTTTAGATCCAGCAACCGGTAGCGCACCAGCGTTTGCGAAAGGAAATAGAGGTATACGATGACAAAGATCGTTCCCAACGTGACGTTGTCGACGAACGATTGAAGCAGGGCGGTTGAAATGGTCGCGACGCCGCCGATCAACAGATACCGAAGCCGAATCTTTTCAACCCGAGAGGGGGTAGCACAGTACCGTCGGTACAAATAGTAAACCGACAGATACAAACCTGTGAACACGTAGGTTCCGAAGGAGAAACGGAACCATATCGATTGGTGAATGGGATCGATGAATCTGGAAAAGCAGAAAGCCAAATAGAAGGCCACTGCGCCCACCACCGTCGACTTTGACAATGGCGGAGGTCCAGCGTCATCGCCCAAGAACGCTTGAAAAAAACGCTGCGCGGTTGCAGGTAGCGATACCGCAACCAACATGGCTGCCCAATCGAAGAACTCAATCTCAAGCCCCAGCCACAGAAAAACGAACAGGTAGTGCAGGGCGATGTTGAACGCAAAGGTTGCGAAGACAGCGTGCGCGCCGCGGCGGGTTTCCCTAAGGAAAACAGAGCCACCAATGGCACAACCCACGATGGTGGCGACGAGGGCGGAAAGAGCTTGGATGTTCACTTTGGTGCTGTCCTGAGATCTCTTCCAGTCTAGCGCAGTGGATTCTGAACCCAAGAACCGGCGGCAGTCTGGCGTTGTGGCTGTTTGCCAAGTTGTGTCATACAGACCGGAAAAGGGGGCAGAAATGTGCTATTATTTCAACTAAGTACGACGAACCTACCCTCGCGTCGGGGGAGAATCCCAATGCCGACGCGCCACGTATGTTGGTCGGTCGCTCATTTGGAGGAATCCCGTGACGAACGCTTCGGTTCTGGTTCTCAACAAGAACTTCCAGCCCATTCACATCACTTCGGCGCGCCGGGCGGTTTCGCTACTGTATCTCGGTGTAGCTAGGGCAATAGACGAGCAGTTCCGCGTCTTCGATTTCCAAAGTTGGGCTCAGCTTACCGCTGAGTTGGGTCAAGACGCGTGGGGAACGGTAGATTCCAAAATTCGCATTCCGAGGGTGATCGTCCTTCAGATCTACGATCGCTTGCCCCGCACGAAAGTAAGGTTTTCAAGGCACAATATCTATATGCGGGACGGCAACCGCTGCCAGTACTGCAGTTGGTCGGGGCCGCGCACCGATCTCAATCTTGATCACGTGGTTCCCCGTGCACAGGGTGGCCGCTCAAGTTGGGAGAACGTGGTGTGTTGTTGCATTAAGTGCAACTTGAAGAAGGGAGCGCGCACTCCCGAACAGGCCAACATGCGGTTGGCCAAGAAGCCAGAACGCCCCCGGTGGACTCCGACGTTTCGAGCTCAAGGCGATGCCATCCGCTACCGCGAGTGGCTGCCGTTTCTCGACGTGCCTGCGGCTTCGTATTGGAACGCCGAATTGCAAGACTGAGCTTGCCCCTTTGGCAACCCAGTGTGCAATCGCCAGAAGTAAGTTCCGGGCTAAATCAAAGCAGGTTTGACGCTAGCTCGGCCAGCTCTGAACGCTCACCCTTTGAAAGAGTGATGTGCCCAGCTAGTTCTTGCCCCATGAACTTTTGGACAGCCGTTGTCAGTCCGTTTGAGGTCGCATCGACGTAAGGATTGTCTATCTGGTACGGATCGCCCGTGAGGACAATCTTAGTGTTCTCACCGACGCGGGTAATGATCGTCTTAACTTCATGAGGCGTAAGGTTTTGTGCCTCGTCGACAATGATGAATTGGGTCGGCAAAGATCGGCCACGAATATACGTCAAGGGCTCGATCTGGATGTA
>Ga0105048_10005460_pt1 | contig 20552 bp, 19 predicted proteins | sample MAT05_FD_78382 | JGI IMG/M metagenome (GOLD analysis project Ga0105048, IMG submission 78382) | Freshwater microbial communities from Lake Fryxell liftoff mats and glacier meltwater in Antarctica - MAT-05 | ecosystem: Environmental > Aquatic > Freshwater > Ice > Liftoff microbial mat | place...
GCCGATCGCCTGGATTCCGTTGGCCATCCTCTGGTTCGGAATCTCTGACCTGGCACCGATCTTGGCTTCCTGGGTGGTGCCGACGAATTGGGGGATGATGGTGGCGGCGAGGACACCGAGGATGATCACCACGACCATGATTTCGAGGAGGGTGAACGCGTGGGAATGGCGGCGTGGGGTGGGGCGGGCGGGATTCATGGGAAGGTGGAATGGGGGTGGGTGGGCTGGGTTCGGTTGAAAGGATTGAAAGGTCAGTGGATGCCGCGACTCATGCGGAAAATGGGGAGGAGGATGGCGATGACCATGAAGCCGACGACGCCACCGACGCCAAGGATGAGGATGGGGGCGAGCAGCGAGATGAGGGTCTTGGTGCGGGCGCGGAGGTGGCGTTCCTCGATCTCGGCCACTTTGGCGAGCATGTCGTCGAGTTTCCCGGATTCCTCACCGGCGGCGATCAACTGGACGGCGCTGCGAGGGAAGATTCCGAGTTTGCGGAGGGGAGCGGCGAGGGAATCGCCGCCGCGGGTTTCCTCACCGACCTGGGCGATCTGGGCAGCAAGGACCGCATTGCCGACGGTGGCTTCGACGATACGGAGCGAGGGGAGGAGGGAGACCCCGGACTTGAGGAGGATGCCGAGGGTGCGGGCGAAGCGGCTGAGGGCGGCGGAGCGGACGAGGGGCCCGATGACCGGGAGGCGGAGCTTGAGGGTATCCCAGGCGAGGCGGCCTTCGGGGGTGCGGATCCAGGTGAAGAGAGCGGCGATGGCGGCGACGCCGGCGACCAGCAGCCAAGGCCACCAATGGGCGAAGAAGCTGCTGAGGCGAAGCAGGATCAGGGTGGGAAGAGGGAGGACATCGAGCATCTCCTCCAGCATGGAGAAGAGTTTGGGGAGGACGACGGTGAGGAGGACGATGACCGTGATGAAGCCGAAGCCGAGGACGAACAGGGGGTAGGCGACGGCGGAGACGACTTCCCCGCGGATCTCGTCGGAGTGCTCGAGGAGATCGGCGAGATCGATCATGACCTGGGGGAGGGCACCGGCTTCTTCGCCGACGCGGACCATGCTGCAGTACAGGGGAGGGAAGAGGTGGGGATGGCGGTTCAGGGCGGCAGAGAGTGCGACACCGCCTTTGACTTCGGAGGAGATGCCGTCAACGACCGAACGGAGGGCGGGATTGGATTCCTCTTCGGCGATGCTGGCGAGCGCCTGGGGAATGGGAATGGCGGCGGCGAGGAGCGCGGCGAGTTCGCGGGTGAAGCCGGTGATTTCCCGGCGTCGGATGCCGGAGCCGAGGCGGAAGGCGGGTGGAAGTTTGGGGAGTGGGGATGAAGCGGCGGGTTTCGGGGCGGGAAGATCGGGGGAAGGAGTGACCGATTCGAGACGCGAGGGGAACACGCCGCGTGCGCCGAGGCGGCGGAGGGCATCGCGACGATCCTCGGCTTCGATGACGCCATGGACGGGGTCATTTCCGTGGAGGCCTTGGTAGCGGAAGGCGTTCATTCCTCGGCATCGGCGGAGCAGACGCGGACGACCTCTTCGAGGGAAGTGGTGCCCGCGGCGGCCTTGGCGAGGCCGTCTTCGAAGAGAGTGGTCATGATGCCGCGGACGCGGGATTTGATCTCGGCGCTGGATCGGCGTTGGAGGATGAGTTCGCGGAGGTCGCGGGTGATGACGAGCAGTTCGAACAGGCCGAGCCGACCGCGGTATCCGACCCCGCGGCATTCCGGGCAACCGGTACCGGTGGAGTACTCGCCGGCGAGCGGACGTCCGTCGAGCCGCTCGATCTGATCGCGGACGGCGGCGGGGATCTCGGCGCGGGTCCGACAGGCGGGACAGATGCGGCGGACGAGGCGTTGGGCGAGGACGCCGTCGAGGGAGGAGGCGATGAGGAAGGGTTCGATGCCCATGTCGATGAGGCGGGTGACGGCACCGGGGGCATCATTGGTGTGAAGGGTGGAGAAAACCTGATGCCCGGTGAGGGCGGCGCGGATGGCGATCTCGGCGGTCTCGGCATCGCGGATTTCGCCGACCATGACGACATCCGGATCCTGCCGGAGGATGGCGCGGAGGCCGGTGGCGAAGGTGAACCCGCGGCTGGGTTTGACGGGGATTTGGGCGACGCCGGCGAGCTCGTATTCGACGGGGTCCTCGATGGTGATGATCTTTTTCTCGGGGGAATAGATGCCCTGGAGGACGGAGTAGAGGGTGGTGGTCTTGCCGGAACCGGTGGGGCCAGTGGTGAGGAAGAGGCCGTGAGGTTTGCGGACGAGGGATCTGAGGAGTCGGGCGCGTGGGGCGTCGAGGCCGAGTTCCTCGGGTTCGAGCAGACCTCTGTTTCGGGCGAGGAGCCGAAGGACGACGCTTTCGCCGTGGATGGTGGGCATGGTGCCGACGCGGATGTCGACGCGTTCACCGCGGTGATGGATCTGGATATGGCCGTCCTGTGGAAGGAACCGTTCGGCGATATTCATGTCGGCCATGATCTTGATGCGGGAGACCAAGGCGGCGTGGAGGTTTCGGGGCGGGGGCGGCTTGGGCTGGAGGATGCCGTCGACGCGGTAGCGGAGTTCGATGGCGGACTCGAACGGGAGGAGATGGATGTCGCTGGCGCGTTCGCGCAGGGCGGTCGAGATGATGACGTTGACGAGGTTGACGACGGTAGGTTCGTTGGCGGCGACCTCGATGTCGTGGAGGTTTTTGCCTTCGGCACCGGCGGCCTGGGCGGTGTCGAGGTCCTCGACCATCCGTTCCACCGTGATCTGGTAGGAATCGGTGAGGCCCTCGGCGATCTCGGCGGACGAACGGATTTCAACCGACACCTCCAGGCCGGAGAGAAGCCGCAGGTCGTCGATCAGTTCAGCGGAGGGCGGGCTGACAGCAGCCACGTGAAGGATGCCGTTGCGGGAGTGGAGCGGGAGGATTTGGTGTTTGCGGGCAAACTCGACGGGGACCAGACGGGCGGCGGGATCCGAGGGAGCCCGCTCGATTGCCTGAGGGGTGGAATCGATGACGTGACCGAGGGTCTTGGTCTGCATTCGGTACGGGGAACGGGGGCTGGGGATCAGTTCGTTGACGGGATCAGGACTGGTTCTTGAACAGGACTTGGAAAGGGGTGGCGCCCGGTTGGGACAAGGCAGCGAATGATTTGTTCTGGAGGATTTGCTAATGGAACAGTTTGAGCAGGGTTCGGTTCAAACAACTTTTTGGGACTTCTTCAGCCTGTGTGGATGCCCGGACGAGTTGCCTCCAGCGTTTCCTTCTCATCCTTCAGCTCATCCTGGTGGGGTGGAGTCAATGGGGCTGGATCTGCACCTTTGACCCTCGGTTCACCCAGGCATTCCTGAACGCCGACTTCTCTGGGTTTTGCACTCGCCAGGTGGGGGCTGGGTCCAGGTGCGCCCGTTCAGTGCGGCAACGGGACGGAGGCCACGACGCGCGCGAAGTGACGGAGTTCGGCTTTGACGTCCGAGGAGTCTTCGAGGGTTTGGGCGATGTCGTCGTGGAGGATCAGGCGGAATCGTTTCCGCAGTCGGTGGATCGCGACCCTGACGGCGCCTTCACGCATTCCGTGCTGCCGGGCGGCCTCGGACTGACTGAGGGTTTCGGCGTCGCCGATCAGCCAGGGTTTGAGGATTTCGAAGTGGTGGGCGCGACCGGCGGCGGCCCATTCGTTGGCCAGGGTGGCGTAGGCGCGGTCGAGGAGCAGGAGGGCCCATTCGCGGTCGAAGCGGGCGTCGTCAGGGGCGGAGGCGGGATCCGCGATCTGAAGGCCCGGGGAAGATTCGGCGGTCGGGGTGGAGAGCGAGGCGGGTTCGATGCCGTTTCCACGCTTGGCTGCGAAGGATCGGTCGCGTTCGTCGGCGCGCTCCAGCAGGTGACGATAAAACCAGCAGGCTGCACCCCCGATGAGCAGTGCGCGGCTGAGAAAGGGCTGTGCCTCACGATGAAGCGTCACAAGGCAGGCCTTCACCCGCTCCCAATCCACCCTGGGCGCTTCAGTCGGCACGGCGGACGGGAGTCGTGGTGGGGCGCAGTTGGAGGTCGATGCGGGCGGCGCGACTCAGTGCGCGAAGCTGTTCCGCCGTGTCGCGGTTGCCGTCGGACTTCCAAGCTTCCTTGGCGGCACCGTAGGCGGCGCGTTCGCCGTCGGGGGGTGGCAAAGCGACGAGTCATCACGATTGCCCCAGAGAGGGCATCCTCAAAGCGAGGATCCATGCCGGGTCCGATACGGATCAAGTTCGAAGGCGCGATGGACCAGGTGATGAATCGCGGGGACCGACCGGAGCCTGATGCCCGGGATGACGGGGATGCCGTGGATTGCCGGGAGTTCCTGGAAACCGACACGGTGACCTCAGGACGGTGTGCGAGCAGGTGCCTCTGAGTCCGAAGTGAGGACGGACCCCGGGTCGGATCTCAGCCTGGGCTGGGAACCGCCCGCTTCGTGCCAGTAGGCTCGCCCGGTGGGTTGGCTCCGGGTCATTCATGAAGACGAGGCGTTGCTGGTGGTGCACAAGCCGGCCGGCTTGGTGTGCCATCCGACCAAGGGCGATGCGGCATCGAGTCTGATCGGGCGGGTCCGGTTGCATCTCGGGTTGGAGGCGGAGCCGCAGATGGTCCATCGCCTCGATCGCGAGACCAGCGGTGTGATGGTGTTCGGCAAGACCGCGGAGGCATCGGCGGAACTGCGCCGGTTGTGGCTGGGCGGGTGGGTGACCAAGGAATACCTCGCGCTGGTACATGGGCATCCCCGGGACGACGAAGGGATCATCGACGCGCGCTTGGGCAAGGATGAGGCGGCCGAGGTCTCCATCCGGGATCGGGTCCGTGACGATGGGGCGTGGGCTCGGACCCGCTACCGGGTGGTGAAGCGGTTTGAGCGTGCGGAAGGACCATTTTCCTTGGTGCGGGTGTGGCTCGACACGGGGAGGAAACATCAGATCCGCATCCACATGGCCCATCTCGGACATCCGTTGGTGGGGGAAAAGCTCTATGGCGGGGACGAATCCCTCTACCTCGATTTCGTGAGGCGCCGGCTCACAGACGTGCACAAGGCGCGGCTGCTGCTGGCCAATCAGGCGTTGCACGCGCACCGCCTGTGGCTGCCGTGGGACGGGGAGGAACGGGTATTCCAGTCGGCCCCGGAGGAATCGTTTCACGCCTTTGTCCGGGGGGAACCGGTGCCGTGGCTGGAAGATCCGTTCGATCCGCTGCGCGCGTCGGTGATGCTGGCAGGCGATTCGTGAGGAATCGTGGGGTTGACGGTCTCTCTTCCAATGCATCCAGAGAGGGCCATTGAGCTCGGGGGAAGGAGTCGTCGGGTCGGGCGGCGTGCGACGTCCGACCTGGGCGGATTCACCCTGATCGAACTGCTCTGTGTCTTCGCCATCATCGCGATCCTCGTGGGATTGCTGATGGGGCCGATGGGTCGGGCACTCCGGAAGGCTCGAGGGATGAAGACTGAGATGGAAGCGCCGGTTCACGTCGAACGCCTCACCGATGGCATGCGGAAGTTTGCGGCCAGCCACAGCGCTTATCGATGTCCGGATCTGGATGCCCTGCTGGCGCTCGCCCGTCCGGGAGCGCCCACGGAGCGATGGTTGAAGGCGCAAAAGGTGCTGTTCACCCCGTTTCAACACGATTCCCCGGCGGAGTTGGTGGTGCTGCACCTGGAGATCCCACTCTCCGGGAGTTCAGGTTCCAGCCGCGCCTCGGCCCTGGCCTACCCCTTGACCAAGGGCGAGTTGACGGTGATGCCGTAGTGAAACGCCTCCGGCGTAGCGGGGATGGTTTCGCCCCGGAGTTTTCGTGATTGGTGGGTACCCGCGCTCGATTCCTACACGTCGTAGTTCAACCAGGGGCCGAGCCAACGTTCCAGTTCAGACAGCGGCATGCCCTTGCGCACGGCCAGATCGGCGACCTGATCGCGGTCGAGCTTGTCCACGCCGAAGAATCGCGACCGCGGATGTGCGAAGTAGAAGCCGCTGACGCTCGACCCGGGCCACATGGCGCAACTCTCCGTCAGGGTGATCCCGGCGCGTTGGTCGGCCCCGAGCAGCTTCCAGAGGATCCGCTTTTCCGTGTGATCCGGGCACGCCGGATATCCCGGGGCAGGGCGGATGCCGCGGTACTGTTCCTCGTGGATCTGTTCGACGGTGAGGTTCTCGGTTGTGCCGGAGCCCCACTCGCGACGGACGCGCTGATGCAGGTACTCGGCGAAGGCCTCGGCGAGACGATCGGCCAATGCCTCGGCCATGATGGCGCTGTAGTCGTCGTGGTCCTGCTTGTAACGCGTGACCAGTTCCTTGAGGCCGATGCCGGTCGTGACCGCGAAGCCACCGATGTGATCCGCCGGCGAGGCCCCCGCGGAGGCCTTTGGTGCGATGAAGTCGGCGAGCGACCAGTTGCCGCTGCCATCCTCCTTGGGCATCTGCTGGCGGAGGAAGTGCAGGCGCGTGGTCACGGTGGACCGGGAGGCGTCGGTGTAGATCTCGACATCCTCCACGCCGGGGATGCGATTGGCCGGGAAGAATCCATAGACCGCACGGGCCCGGAGAAGCCGGCGCGACACCAGTTCCTTCAGGAGCGCCTGCGCGTCCGCGTACAGCTTGCGGGCTTCCTCGCCGTGCTTCGGGTGATCGAGGATCGAGGGGAAGCGTCCGCGCAATTCCCAGGTGTGGAAGAACGGCGACCAATCGATGAACGGCACCAGGTCATCCAACCGCATGGCTTCGGTCGGCGCGGTGTGGTCGCCGGCACCGGACATGCCCGGCGTGCGGGGTGCCGGGGCGGTATCGAGGCAACGAAGCCCGAGGAACGAGGGCTGTGGAAGATCGTCGTAGGTGAACTGCGGGGCGCGGTTCCGGGCTTCTTCGAGGGACAGAAGCGGGCGACGGTTCCCGGCGTGCTGGTTGCGTGCGGATTCCTGGTCGAGCCGGAGCTGGGCGACGAACCCGGGCTTCTGTTCAGACGACAGCAGGGCGGACACGACGGGGACGGCGCGGCTGGCATCGAGCACGTGGACGACGGGTTCGCGGTAGCCCGGAGCGATCTTCACCGCGGTGTGGGCCTTCGACGTGGTGGCACCGCCGACGAGCAGGGGCAGGCGCATCCCGCGACGTTCCATCTCGCGGGCGACATGCTGCATCTCGTCGAGGGACGGGGTGATCAGTCCGGACAGGCCGACGATGTCCACCCGTTCCTGAAGGGCGGTGTCGAGGATCTTGTCAGTGGACACCATGACGCCGAGGTCGATCACCTCGTAGTTGTTACAGCCGAGCACGACCCCGACGATGTTCTTGCCGATGTCGTGGACGTCGCCCTTGACGGTGGCGAGGAGGATCTTTCCCTGGGCCTGGGTGGCGTGGCCGGCGGCGGCGGCGGCCTGCTTCTCCGCCTCCATGAACGGCGTGAGATAGGCGACCGCCTTCTTCATGACGCGGGCGGACTTCACCACCTGCGGAAGGAACATCTTCGCGGCACCGAACAGGTCGCCGACGACGTTCATTCCATCCATCAGCGGCCCTTCGATCACCAGCAACGGACGCCCGAGCTTGGCCCGGGCCTCCTCGGTGTCGCCATCGACGAAGGCGTCGATGCCCTTGATCAGGGCGTGCTGGAGACGCTCCTCGACGGAGCCGGAACGCCAGGCTTCATCCACCGGACCGGCGGTGGTGGTCGTTTGTCCGGCGGAACGTTTCTTGAGTTCTTCCCCGAAGTTGACCAACCGCTCGGTTGAGTCCGCACGCCGGTTGAGGAGCACGTCCTCGACCAGTTCGAGCAGGTCCTTGGGAATCTCCTCGTACACCTCGAGCATGCCCGCATTGACGATGCCCATGTCCATCCCGGCGCGAATGGCGTGGTAGAGGAAGACCGAGTGCATCGCCTCGCGGACGTGGTTGTTGCCGCGGAAGCTGAAAGAGATGTTTGAGACCCCGCCGGAGACCTTGGCGAGCGGGAGGTTGGCCTTGATCCAACGCGCGGTCTCGAGGTAGTCGACCGCGTAGTTGTTGTGCTCCTCGATGCCGGTGGCAACGGTCAGGATGTTCGGGTCGAAGATGATGTCCTCGGGCGGGAAGGCCGCCTGTTCCGTCAGCAGTTTGTAGGAACGCGCGCAGATCTCGGTCTTGCGCTGGAAGCTGTCGGCCTGGCCGCGTTCATCGAAGGCCATGACCACCACCGCCGCGCCGAACCGACGGACGATCCGCGCCTGTTCCAGGAACTTTTCCTCGCCTTCCTTGAGCGAGATCGAGTTGACGATGCCCTTGCCTTGCCAACAGCGCAGGCCCGCCTCGATCACCGTCCACTTGGACGAATCAATCATCACCGGCACCCGGGCGATGTCCGGTTCAGACGCGATCAGGTTGACGAAGCGCGTCATGGCCGCAGCGCCGTCGAGCATGCCCTCGTCCATGTTGACGTCGATCACCTGCGCGCCGGTCTCGACCTGCTGTCGGGCGACACTGACCGCCTCGTTGTAATTGCCGGCAAGGATGAGCTTCGAGAAGCGCGGGGAACCCGTCACGTTGGTGCGCTCGCCGACGTTCACGAAGTTCGTGTTCGGCGTCAGGTTGAACGCCTCCATTCCCGACAGACGCTGATACGGTGCCACCGTGGGAATCCCCCGCGGCGCGAGGCCCCGCACCGCTTGGGCCATCGCACGGATGTGGTCGGGCGTCGTGCCGCAGCAGCCGCCCAGGACGTTCAGCCAGCCTGCTTCCGCCCACTCGCGGATCTTCGGCGCCATCGTCTCCGGCGTCTCGGGGAAGCCCGTCGGCAGGAGCGGATTCGGCATGCCCGCGTTGGCGTAGATGCAGACGTAGGTGTCGGCCAGCTTCGAAATCTCCTCCACGTACGGACGCAGTTCCTCCGGCCCGAGCGCACAGTTGAATCCGATGGTGATCGGGCGGATGTGGCGGACCGAGTTCCAGAAGGCTTCGACCGTCTGGCCGGTCAGCGTGCGCCCCGATTTGTCGGTGATCGTCCCGGACACCATGACCGGCACCCGCTCGTTGCGGGCGGTCAGGACTTCGTCGATGGCGTACAACGCCGCCTTGGCATTGAGCGTGTCGAAGATCGTTTCGACCAGCAGCACATCCACCCCGCCGTCGAGCAACGCCTCGACCTGTTCCCGGTACTGGTGACGCAATTGATCAAAGGTCACCGCCCGGAATCCAGGATCGTTGACGTCGGGCGAGATCGACGCCGTGACCGACATCGGCCCGATGGCTCCCGCAACGATTCCCCGGTGACCGGTGCGGGCCGCGACCTCCTCGACGGCCTCACGGGCGACGCGGGCGGCGGCGAGGTTGATCTCGCGGGCCAGGCCGACCAGGAAGGGATCGTGAATGACGGCGTCGAAGAAGGCGGGATCCTTGCGACCGTCCGGGTGACGGAAGAAGAAATCGTGCTGGCCGATGGTCGAGGCCGAGAAGGTGTTGGTCTCGATGAGGTCGGCACCGGCCTCGAGGTACTGGGCGTGGATCTCGCGGATGATCTGGGGTTGGGTGAGAAGGAGGACCTCGTTGTTGCCCTTGAGATCCTTGCCTTTCCAGTCCTTGAAGCGATCGCCGCGGTACTGGGCTTCGCCCAGCTTGTAGCGTTGCACCATGGTGCCCATGGCACCGTCGATGATGACCAACCGCTGGCGGAGACGATCCACCAACTCGGAACCGCGGGTGTACTGGACTGGGGCGGAGGCCGGAGTCTGCATGGGTCTGAGGTTACGCCGGCGGGGACGCTGGCCAAGTCATAAATCAATTCATCAAGATGCGAAGATGAATGGGTCTTCAGTAGACAATCCCGGGTCGGTTCCCGGTTCATTGCCGGACTGATGCTGAAGAATCCAGTTTCCTTCCTGAGGATCGTTTCGCTGATGGAGGCGGTGTCGTACCTCGTGCTGCTGGGGATCGCCATGCCGTTGAAGTACTGGGCCGGGCTGCCATGGGCGGTGCGGGTGGTGGGTGCGGTGCACGGACTGTTGTTCGTGGTGTTGTGCCTCGCGTTGCTCCGGGTCCTGGTGCAGGCCCGCTGGCCGTTCTTCCGGGCGGTCCTGGTGTTTGCCGCTTCCTTCGTTCCGCTGATGCCTTTCTGGTTGGATCGCCGGATGCGCGGGTGGGAGAGGGATACGTCCGACGGGGAGGTCTGAGGGAGGTTGGAGGCTTGCAGCCGGGGCGGGAAAGGATGACGGTCGCCCCAACATTTAAATCCCCGTTTGCCGACGATGCGTTCAACCGGGGAATCTGTTGCCCGGGCATCGTTTTGAATCACCGCCGCAAACCCGTTCGCAGCTCATGGACCCGACCCAGGCCAATCGACTGGCAGCCATCAAGACGAAACTGGCCGATGACGTCCTGGTTTTGCGCGGGTTCCGTGGGGAGGAGCATCTTTCCCGGCCCTTCACCCTCTACGCGGAGCTGAGCAGCAGGGATCCGGCGATTGCGCTGGGCGATCTGATCGCCTCGCCGGTGGGGATCCGGCTGGATCTGGGCAAGAAGGGGACGCGGTACTTTCACGGCTACATCTCGAAGATCACCCAGATGCCGGGGGATTCGGACGGGGCGCGGTACGAGGCGGTGATTGTTCCCTGGTTGTGGCTGCTGACCCGCACCAGCGACTGCCGGATCTTCCAGGAGATGTCGGTCATCGACATCATCCAGGAGGTTTTCCGGGATGCCGGCTTCACCGATTACAAGAACAAGACCTCGGCCAGCTACACCAAGCGGGAGTACTGCGTGCAGTATCGGGAGACGGCATTCAATTTCGTGAGCCGGCTGATGGAGGAGGAGGGGATCACCTATTACTTCCTGCATGAGGAGGCGCGGCATTTCCTGGTGTTGGCGGATTCGCCCTCCAGTCATTCGCCGGTCAGTGGGTTCGAGAAGGTAGAATGGCACCCGGCCGGGCGTGGCGACCATCGATGGGATTGTCTGCGGCAATGGTTTACGGAGAGCCAGTTGCAGCCGGGCAAGTACTCGCATCGTTCCTATAATTTCAAGAAGCCGCGGGTGGATCTGGATGCCTCGGCCTCGTACCCCGAGACCCTGGCCGGGGAAGAGATGGAAATCTATGACTACCCCGGCAGTTTCGAATCGCTCGACGCGGGAGAGAAGTCCGCATCGATCCGGGTGGAGGAACTGGGGTCGTCTCAGGACCTGATGCGGGGATCGGGCGATGTCATGGGATTGGCGGCGGGGTACACGTTTGAGCTATCGGGACATCCGCGGGACGATCAGAACGTCGAGTATCTCATCACCGGGATCAGCTATCGCTTCGACCAGTCCCAGTATTCCACCGGGGCGGCGGATGGCGAACCGCCCTTCCAATGTGATCTGACGGCGACCCTGGCCAAGCGGCAGTATCGACCGGCGCGGGCCACGGCCAAGCCGGTGATCCGCGGGCCGCAGACGGCCTTTGTCGTGGGAAAGAGCGGGGAAGAGATCTGGGTCGACAAGTACGGACGGATCAAGGTCCTGTTCCACTGGGATCGCTACGGCAAGGCGGACGAGACTGCATCCTGCTGGATCCGGGTGAGCAGCGAGATGGCCGGAAAGAAATGGGGCGGGGTGGCGTTGCCGCGCATCGGGCAGGAAGTGGTGGTCGAGTTTCTGGAAGGGGATCCGGACCAACCCTTGGTTACCGGCCGGGTCTACAACGAGACGGCGATGCCGCCCTATCCACTGCCGGATCAGAAGACCATTTCGACCTTCAAATCCAACTCGAGCAAGGGCGGCGGGGGGTTCAACGAGATCCGGTTCCAGGACAAGAAAGGCGAGGAACAACTCTTCTTCCACGCCGAGCGGAACCACGATATCCGGGTCAAGAAGGACTGCTTCGAGTGGATCGGAGCCAATCGCCATCTGGTCGTGAAGAAGGATCTGTTGGAGAAGATCGAGAACAACCGCGACGAGATCGTCGGGGCCGACAACAAGATCAAGATCGGCAAGGACCTGCATCTCAAGATCGTGGGCAAGGAGGCCAAGGAAGTCGGTGGGAGCCACTCCTTCACGGTGAAGGGCGACGTCATCGAGGTCTTCAAGGCCAACCACTCCGAGCAGGTCACCAGCGATTACTTCCTCAAGGCGGACAACATCGTAATCGAGGGTCAGTCCAGCATCACCATCAAGGTGGGCGGATCCTCCATCGCCATCGGGCCGGACGGCATCGCGATCAAGTCGAGCGCCCTCATCAAGATCGAGGCCGGTGCCACCATGGATCTCAAGGCCACGGCACCGCTGAGCATGCAGTCCAGCGCCATGGCCGAGCTCAAGTCACCCATGACTACCGTCAAGGGGGACGGCATGCTGACCCTCAAGGGCGGCATGGTGATGATCAACTAAGGGGAACTTCTTATGCCCAGTCCCAAGAGTGGCAAAGCGGGAACTGCCGTGGCACCCGCAGTTCCGGTGGAAGCGCTGGAGGCCGACGTCGCCGATCCAGGAAAGGTCGACGAAATCAAGGCCGAGCAACGGGAAGCCCAAGCGGGCAAGTATGGGGCCGCCAGCCTGAAACCCTTCAAATCCTCCGAAAGCAAGCCGGGCGAGGACAAGGACAAGCCAAAGGGCTGGATCGCCATCAAGATGCTGGATGAGGACGGCAATCCGGTGGTGGGTCTGGCCTATCGCATTGTGCTGCCGGATGGCGAGACCGCGGCCACGGGGACCCTGGATGAAAAGGGAGCAGCCCGGGTGGAAGGATTTGAACCCGGCTCCTGCAAGGTCAGTTTCCCGAGCCTGGACCGCGACGCATGGATCAAGAAGTGACCAACGTTTGACCCCCCGGGCCCTCCTCCTATGCCGATCGAACATGCAGCTTCCTCCGGCGAGTGCATCAGCAGCATCGCCTTCCAGCATGGCTTCTTCTGGGAGACGCTCTGGAACCATGGCGAGAACGCCGCGCTCAAGGACCAGCGCAGCGATCCCAATGTCCTCATGGAGGGCGATGTGGTCCATATCCCGGACCTGACCGAAGGCGATGAATCCTGTGCCAGCGATCAGGAGCATGCCTTCGAGCTCAAGGGGGTTCCGGCCCGGGTGAACATTCTCGTCCAACGCCTCAAACCCCCGGAAAAACCCGCTGCGGACGCCGGTGCCGGGGGTGGGGGTGGCGCGGGAGGTTTGTCCGTTCCCAGCCTTCCAACCGACGAAGCAGATGACGGCACCTCGGAGCTTTCCGATCCCGAGTTCAAGCCGGAGGAAACCGAGTTCGAGCCGGTGGCCAATGCGCCCTATGTCTTCGAGGTCGACGGGCAGGTGGTGGATGAGGGGAGTTCCGACGGGGACGGCAAGGTTTCCATTCCCATCATTCCCAATGCCCGCACGGGCAAACTGATCTTCCATCGGGGCGAGCCGGAGGAATACGTGCTGGAGATGGATCTGGGCGGCATGGATCCGCTCGAAGAAGTGACCGGCGTGCGCAAGCGTCTGGTCAATCTCGGTTACTTTTGCAGCGCGGACGGACCGGAGAACGCCCCGGATCTCTCCTCCGCCCTGCGGTGCTTCCAGCAGGACAACTCGATGGAACCCACCGGGGAGTTGGATGACTCCACCCGCGACAAACTCAAGGAGTTGCACGGTTCTTGATCCGCCGGTTCAACCCGGCTCCCGATTCCATGGCCATCTCGAAAGTCAGGATTTCCTTCGTCACCGTCGGCGTCATGGATGGAGCCGATCTCTGGGGCGACGGCGAATGGGTATTGAAGGCAACGGTCAATTCCTTGGCCGTCGGCGACCCGGACCATGAGTTCGTCGCGCGGGATAGATCCTATCTCTCGCTCCCGGCGGATGAATGGTCCACGGAGGTCAGTGTGCTCCGGTTGACCGACCCCGCCGACAAGATCACGGTCACCTTTTCCGCCAAGGACCTGGGCGTGTTCACGGACTCAGAGCTCGGCGAGGTTTCCTATGTCTTCCGCTTTCCCTTCGATCGCAACCGCACCGTCTATCTGAAGTCGCCGGCAACCAAGATCGGGATCTTCCGGAAGTCGAAGCAGTATTACTCCCTCGAAGTGCGGTTCGAGGTGATCGAGCACATCGCCACCACGACGCTCGTGGGCCCGGCTCGGGTTGCCGTCAGCCGTCAGCACGATGGCAGCTCCGCCTTCACCACCGTCGGGGGAACTCCCATCGTCCCACGGGTCGAGATCTGTCCGGTGGTTCCAACCCCGCAGGCACCGTCCCAGTTGCCGCCGCGTCCGGACGTGGCCAACGCCAACGGGTTGACCCCCGGGATCGACACTCCGCAAAGCCAACCGGTCATCCTGTGGCCGCTCCCGGCGCTCAACGCCACCTGCAATCCCTCGGTGATCCCCATCCTCAACACGTTGGATGCGGATCTCGCCACCAAGGCGGCACGGCTCGCCGTCACCTATCTCGAACCCGGCGACCTCGATCCCAGCTACCTCACCTGGAAGGTCAAATCCGGTCCCGCCGAGATCGTCGGTGCCGATCGGGGTCTCGAAGTTCAGGTGATCGGAACGGGCGATGGCGCAGCCGATCAGATGGCGGAGTTCGAAGTGCGTTGGGATGGGCCCAAGGGGACCCTGTTGGCCACCTATCGGGCCTGGGTTGGTCGCATCAAGCAGGTCAAGTACCGCATCAACCTCATCAACGGCACCAATGCCGCCTCTCGCGTGGTCTTCACGCCGCAGGACTACAAGAACCAGATGTTGATGGCCCGCGTCCTCTTCTGGCAGGCCGGCCTCGACTTCATCCCGGACGACGTGGTGACCACCTGGAACAGGGCCACCCGCCTCGACGGCGGCGGCACGGCACTTCCCGATGGGATCTTTATCGTGCCGGTCACTTCCAATACCCAGACCGTCAACGTCAACAACTTCGCTCCAACCCTCTGCTCCCGACTCAATTTCCGACCGGGCGTCGTTCACGCGGTGATCGTCCGTTCCACAGCGACGGGCCGTGCGGCCGCCACCGACATCCAGGGCGTGACCGGAGCAACCGAGGAACTCGACGGCAAACCCAGCGCTTCCTGGGTGGTTCCCAGTGGGATCCCGCCGGACACCGATCCGGTCGCGAAACTCCGGATGGCGACCTTTGCCTCCAGCAATCGTCCGGGCAACCCGGCCTCCGGCGACGCCACCTACGTCACCCGCCGTCACACTGCCGATGCCACTTTCACCGCTCCGGACATGGCCCGGCTCTATGCCTGCGTCCTGCCGTCCGACTGGACCTGGGATCCCGCCGGCTCGGGGACGGATCCCAACGCCGGAGTGAACCTCGCCCATGAACTGGGGCATGTCCTCGGGCTGCATCATCGCGGCAGCGGCGACGCGTCAAACCCGCCGTTGTCCAACGACGACATCAATTCCGTTGATTCCACGGGTGCCCAGCGTGGGCATCCGTGGAACGAAAACGTCATGACCTACGGATACGGCGGCGCCATGGCCGCCGCGCCGCGGGCCCTCGACATCGACCTCATCCAGGCACCCGTCATCCGACGGCACCCCGCCTGTACCTGAACCGCCGCCATGCCAAGCCCCCTCACTGCCCTGCGCGAGGCCACCGAGCCCCCCGAGATCGCGGCCGCCGCCGTCCAGGTCGCCGCCAGCGACCAGAATTCGGACCACGAAAAACTCCTCGGGTTGCTGAACTCGCGCGGCTTTCTATACCTACTCAACACCGAGCGGGAATACGACGTCTCCCGACCGAAGCAGCTCCGCGTGGCCAAGGTTCTGCGCACCCTGCACGACAACCCCAGTCCCCTCGGGAAGGCGACCCTGTCCGGCCTGGCGCGCGGTGGGGATTATGTCGGGGAGAACTGGCTGCGACAGGAACTCCTTGTCCGTTCGCTGGTGGACCATCGGCCGCCGCCCCCGGAGGTGATCCAGTTCTGGGACCAGCAGAGCCAGGTGGAATCGGAGAACCGTCACATCACCATCGACGTGCTCTGTGAGAACGGGACCGATGAAGCCATGGAGCTTCTGGAGAGCCGACTCGTCGATCCCGCCCACGAGCGGGAGTACAAGATCGCCTGGATCCGCGACTGCATGCTGCGGTACCGCAACGACACGCCCCTGCTGAAGGCCAGTGAGCGGATGCTCAAAGGCGCTCTCGACCCGGACCTCAAGCTGATCCTGCTCGAAGCCCTCTGCACCTATAGCGCCGCTTGGTATCCCAGCTGTTCCAAGCCCAAGCCTCCGGCCCGCCTGCGTGCCTCCGACGAATCCCGGGTCGTCCTGCGTCGCATCTGCCGCTTCGCCCGCGAGAAGCTCCCACTCACCGTTCCCCTCGAAGTGGCCGTGCGCGCCACCGAAACCGAGATCGGTGGCGAGGACGAGGAAAAGCCCGGGGAATGAACCCGTTCGGACCATGAATCCCCCTGGGACCGCGGGCGTCCTCCAGGCCCTCCTGGCTACCTCCGTCCTTGCGCCCTGGGGAGCCCTTGCCCAGCCTGCCCGGGTGAGTCCCCAAGGCGCCCCTCCTCCCCCTCCGCGTCGAACTGTGCCGGCGAATCCAGAGGATGCCCGCCTCGCGCAGCAATTGCAGGGCTGGGCCGCCAGCCCCCGTCCCGAGGATCACCAACTCCTGCGCGACGCCCTCGCCCAGCCCGCCACCCTCGATCGGCTCGATCCACCGTCGGCTCGCGATCGGCTCCGTCCGATGGATCTCCAGTTGGCCCGAATCCTCGACCGACTTCATCCGACGACTCCCGCCGCGATCGCGACCCTCGGGCATCTGGTTCAATTGCAGCTCTTCACGGACGACCAGACCCGGTCCGGACTTCTCGTCCGGGCTCATGGATTCCCGGGGGAATTGGCGGGGGAATCCCTCCGCTTCTTGCAAGCCCGGGCGAAGGCGGGCTCGGTCGATGTGGAACTGGCGGTCGAAGCCCTTTGTCACAACGGCTCCGGACCCGCCCTCGATGTCATCGGCCGCATCCTGCAGGACCCGGAACATCCGATGCCCAACCGCCTCGACTGGATCCATCGGCATCTGCTGGGATTGCGAAGGACCGTTCCCTTCCTCCAGCGGGCGGAAGCCTGGATTTTCGATGCCGGGTTCGAGCGCGGGATTCGGGCGGCGCTGGCCGAGACCCTGTTCGAATATCGTCCCAAGGAGTGGTACCGATCCACCGAGGGCATCCCGCATCCTCCGGCCGAAGAAGGAGGATCGGAAGAGGTGCGCACCCTGCTACAGCGGATCGGACGGAAGGTGGCGCTCGGCGATTTCAACGCAGAAACCACGGCGGCGGCTCGGCGCGCTGCGGAAGCACCGGTTTCGATCAAGCCGGACAACTGAACCCAACTCATGCCAAGTCCCAAGAGCGGTAGGGCCGGAAGCGCCGTGGCACCCACCGATCCGGCGGAACCCGAGGAGGCGGATGTCGCCGATCCGGGGAAGGTGGAGCAAAAGGAGGCCAAGTCCGGCAAGTATGGGGCGGTGTCGATGAAGCCGTTCAAGGCATCCGAGGCGGACAAGGCCGCCGACAAGAAGGAGAAGACCGCCTGGATCGAGGTGGAACTGGTGGATGAAGACGGGGAGCCGGTTCCGGGCGAGGGTTATCGGATCACCCTGCCGGACGATTCGGTGGCGGAGGGAAGCCTCGACGACAAGGGCAAGGCCCGGGTGGAAGGATTCAAGCCCGGCAATTGCAAGGTGACCTTCCCGGACCTGGACGAAGACGCCTGGAAACCGGCGTGATCTGGTTTCTCAACCCTTCTCCCCCTGAAATCGGTGGATCAATATTCCTCTCCCTTATTGGGCTGATTTTATGAGCACTCCGATCGTGACCTTCGCCAAACCGGTGACGCCGCTTCCCAAGCTGACGACGCCGGGCGCCGCGGATCTGGCGGCCAAGTTCAAGCCCCAGCCCGCGGCGCAGGCGCTGGTCAAACCGGGCATGAGTTCCAGCGAATACATCCACGCCCTCGAACAGAACAACATGAGCGGCGATGCCATCAAGGGACTTTCCCACGGCATGTCCGAACGTGATTCCGTCTGGTACGCAACCCAGAGCTCCCGTCGGGTAGAACCCATGATGACCCCGGCCGACAAGACCGCCATGAAGGCCGCCGAGGACTGGGCCAAGAATCCAAGCCCAGCCAACCAGGCGCGGGCCTCCGCTGCCGCTGCCGCCACCGACCACAGTGGGCCGGGTGCCTGGGCAGCGCAGGGAGCCGCCTGGTCGTCTGAGACTCCCGGTGGAGCCATCCCGGCCACTCCCGGGCTGACTCCGCATGCCACGTCGAGCTCGGTCCAGCTTGCCTCCGCCATGGAGGCAAAAGGGGGTCCCATTGAAGTGCCCAAGGCCCCGGAAATCCCCGAGGTCCCGAAGCTTCCCGAAGCACCGGCTGCACCCCAGTTGGCGATGCCGGAGGTCAAGCCCCCCGATGTGGTTCCGCCCACTCCTGAAGCCAATGCCAAGACCGCCGAGGTCCAGCAACCCTATGTCGCTCTCGGCAAGGACATCGCCGCCGGGAACAACTCCCCGGCCTAGGTGCCCTGCCGCCACGCCGGCGCTTGTCGATAGATCCAATCCTCCGCCACGAAGGGCGTGCTCGCATCCGGCACCCGCCCGGTGAAGTCCTCGATTCTCGGGCTGGGCGTGCGAATCCGCCGGGGCGCCCGGGTTCCCGCGGCCTTTCTCGTGGTCGGAGCCGCGGCCACCATTCCTCCCGGGGCGATCACCGCCACGCTGTGCGCCGAGGTCTCCCAGTCGGTCCGGACCGCAATTACCAGCAGCCCGCGATCGGCCAGTCGCTGAGCGGCTTCGGCATACTCCCCCGCGGTGAGCCCGGGACGATCGTCCACCCACTTCCATCCGCCGCGCGGATCCAGCACCGTGCGGGCGATGTCCACGGCGAAGGTCGGAAGCGGAAATCCCAATTGACGCGCCATCCACCCAATGGCCCCAGCGGCGTTCCCTGGAAACCGGACGCGCGCGGGATGAAGCGCCCCGGCAAGCTGGGCAATGTTGCCCAGATACCGAACCGGAGTCGGGATCGAAGGAGTGGCCGGCGGAGTGAACAGAGTGTCGGACGTGGCCGGTACCGGAGGCACTTGCGGGGGCGACGAAAGGACCACCGCGATGGATTCCCCCGTCGTCCTCGCGGCGGATGGAGTGCGGCGCTTCACGGCCGTCATCTTGGGAGCTGCCTTCGTCCGCCGGATCATGGGTTCAACCTCGCGCAGGCCTGGCCCCCGAGGCAAGCACGGCCGCCGCCGATCGCCCGTGCGGGGCGAATCTCGACACGCCCCGCGCGGGACCGCGGCCGTCCTCGCCTGCTGCTTCCTCTCCGAAGCGAGGATCTCACCCCACATCGAGTGGACTGCGAACCCCATCCCGGGACGCTTCATGACGTGGGTATAGATCTTCTCCTTGCCCATCTCCCGGGGATGCCGCTTCCCACGGAAGACGATGTAGCGGCGGATCCAATGGATGTACGTCTCCTCCGTTCGATACGAGAAATGGTGGAAGCGAACCACCTCGCGACACTGGTCCAGGAGCCGAAGCTGGGGATTCGGTGTAAAGCCCTCCATTCGACACCGGACCCGACGCCTCTCCGCAGGGGCCCCGCTCTCGCCCTCCCCCCGCCTCATGGCCACAGGCCGCTCCGCCTCCTCGTCCTTGCCTGCCTCAGCGCCGAGATCCGCCTTGCCAGTGCCGCCTGCGGTGTTATGCCTCATGGACTCTTGCGGGCCATTCATAAATCGTTGCCCGCGTGCTACCTCCAAAAGTTGTCGGAGCCTTCTTCAAGATTGAGGACGGGATATTGACCTTGGCTACGATAGTTGAGGATTCCGAAGAGACGCCGAAGAGCTTTGAATCCGCTCCGAATCGCTACGAACTCCGGAAAGTTCAGCCTAAAAATAAAAATAGCAAACCACCCAAACAAAGATGAACCGGAAACGCCTAACACCCGAGCGGAATCGATTGGGCTAGGACGGGGGTAGATCACGGGCGGCGATGGGACGCCCGATTTATTTCGCGGTTGGACGGAGCCGCGGGGGAGTCGCAGGGCTATAGAAAAACGAACTTGGCCTAAGTCCACCGAAAGGTTCGATTCCTCAGGACTCCATGGTCATGTCAGGAGGTGTCGCGCACGGTCGGTGGGTCGCCTGTTCGGATGCGGGCACGCCGGGCGCCGGCTGCGAGAGGCGTGAACTTTCCCGAGGGATCGAGGCGCCCGATGCAGGACAGGTCGTCGGCACCGTAGCTCGGACACTCGGGTACCTCCCGGATGGAACGGGGCAGCGCGGGCTGAATTGCGAGGGCCATGAGCCATTGGGAATGGGCCAGCGCCTCGCGGGCGATCGGTACGGAGCGTTTGCGGCGGTTGTTCCCTAGGATTCCGTAGTGTCGGATCTTGAATGGCGAGATGGATGGAGGAAGCCGAGAGCTTGCGCTCGTTGATGAGGTCTGGTCACCATGAGGAAATCTCCGGATGCCCGAGGCTATCGGGAGAGAGCTGATGGAACCGCGCGGGATGGATGATCCAGTCGGTGTAGGACTAGACCGTGCGCGCGGCGAGTTGGCGAAGGGTGAGGTGATCGATGAATTTTTGCCGTAATGGCGTTGTATGTTTCATGCACCCGA
>Ga0105048_10005461_pt1 | contig 20551 bp, 17 predicted proteins | sample MAT05_FD_78382 | JGI IMG/M metagenome (GOLD analysis project Ga0105048, IMG submission 78382) | Freshwater microbial communities from Lake Fryxell liftoff mats and glacier meltwater in Antarctica - MAT-05 | ecosystem: Environmental > Aquatic > Freshwater > Ice > Liftoff microbial mat | place...
CGGGGGCGAATCGTAGCCGATCCGGTTGATGGGGTATGTGGCGACCATGGTGTGGAACTCCGTGAAGTACAACTGCGTACAGTAATGTATATAAGCTCCGATTTGGGGAAGTCAAATGGAATTGTCGGAAAAATCGGGCTGCAAGCAACTCCGGCGAGACGCCGGTGCTGGGTCGGGCTGGCGTCACGCTGCGAGACGCCGGTCACGGGTAGCTGCACCAGAGAATCTGGTTGCACCCATAGGGCATGGTCAAAGAATCCCGCGTGGCGTACGACAATCCCGTCGATTTCACCGCCTGCCCCGAAGTGCCCATGAGCGAATCCGCCGCGCGTCCGGCTGCCGATCTCGAAATCAAAGATGCCCAGCTCATTTTCTCGGGCGTCTGGGTCGATCTGTTGGAAAAATACGGCCGCGAGAACCTCAAATTCCCCGGCGAATTCATCTGGCTCGGCGGCGCCCCCGGCTCCGGCAAAGGCACGAATACGCCGTTCATCGCCCAAGCCCGCGACATCACCGCCCCGCCGATCGTCATCAGCAATTTGCTCACGACGCCGCAGGCCGTGGCCATCAAGAACTCCGGCCAGATGGTCGGCGACCGCGAAGTCATCGGCCTGCTGCTCGAAGAATTGCTCGACCCCAAATACCAAGACGGCGTCATCGTCGATGGCTTCCCGCGTACCAAGGTGCAGGTCGAGTGCCTGAAGCTGTTTTACCACGAGATGCTCGAACTGCACGCGAAGCAAGACGGGGCGACCAACGGCCGGCCGTACCGCAAGCCGATGTTCCGCATCGCGCTGTTGTTTGTGACGGAAGATGTCAGCGTCCAGCGGCAAATGGCGCGCGGTCGCGAGATCCGGGAGCACAACCGGCAGGTGAAAGAATCGGGCATCGGCGCCGCGCAGGAAGAGCGCTTGACCGACCTCGATCCGGCCCTGTGCCGGAAGCGGTACAAGGCCTTCAAGGACGCGAATTTCGACGCGCTGCAATCGCTGCGGAAGATCTTTCACTTCCACTTCATCGACGCCGAGGGGACGCTGCCCGAAGTGCAGCAGAACATCCTGCGCGAGTTCACGTATCAGAGTTCGCTGGAACTCAGCCCCGCTGTCTTCGATCTGATCCGGAACATCCCGATCGCTACGCAACTGGGCCTGCACGCCCGGCAAGAATTGGTCAGCCGCCTCGAACTGTACTTGATGGATCACCGCGACACGTTTGCCGGTGTCGTGCAGCTCATCGAATCGAAGATCATCCCGATCGTCCGCGCCCACGCGATGTCCGGGCACGCCCAGATCAACAGCGAAGAGAACCTGCTCGATGACCCGCTGGCCCTGCGGATGGTCATCGACATCCTCTGGGAGCGCGGCTTCCACGCCACGGTCGACATCCACCGCGTCGAAGTGCCCGAGCGCATCGACCCCGAGACGTGGGCGATTCACTGCCGGACGAAGAAGGTGTATCAGATCGAAGTGCGCTACCCGCCCTCGGACATCCGCCGCGGGCATTGACGACCGGTCAAACCTGCTTTCCAGATGCTCATTTTCACTTTGGATCATCCCCCATGTTGCGCATTAGCATTGCGATTCTCTTGCTCGCCAGCGTCGCCTTCGCCGAAGGCGCCCCGGCGAAACGGGTGCTCACCCACGCCGATTACGACATCTGGAACACCGCCACCGGAGTGACGCTGGCGCCCAACGGCCTGTTCGTCGTCTCGGTCCAAGGGGCGCCCCTGGAAGACACGACCGTCGTCATTCGCAATTTGAAATCGGGCGTGGAAACGAAGATCCCGAACGGACGCCGACCTCCTGTTGTACCGGGCGCACCCGCCGGCGATGCGGATGATCAACTGCCCGCGATTCCCGCGACGACCAACTCCTTTGGCCCGCTGACCGGCGCCCCGCAGTTTACGCCCGATTCCAAGTGCGTCTACTTCCCGCTGCTACCGACGAAAGCCGAAGTCGAGAAAGCCAAGGTCGAGAAGAAAGATCCGCCGCGAACCGTGCTCGCCTGCTTCGATTTGTCGCAGGGGAAGATCACGCAGCGGATCGAGTCGTTGAAGTCGTTCAACATCCTCGGCGAAGGCGCGGGCGTGCTCGTGATGATGAAAGAACCGATGTCCGAACCGAAACCCGAACTCAAGCCCGAAGTCGCGCCGCCGCCAAAAAGGACGGGGGATGACCTCGATCAACAGCCGGGCAAAGGTGGCAACCGCCCGCGCCCGGCGACCACCCGTGCCGGCGATCTCGTTATCCGTCGCCTCAGTGACGCCAAGGATTTCACCTTCCCCGAGGTCGCTGATTTCAGCGTCACCGCCGATGTCAAACAACTCGTCTACGTCTCGGGGAGCAAGAAGCCCGAATCGGCCGGCGTCTACTGCGCCGATTTGTTTTCCCCCGAGTTGGCGGTGTCGGTCAAGCTGGGTTTCGGGAAATACACGCGGCTGACGTGGGACGTCAAACAGACGAAGCTCGCGTTCGTGTCCAGCGAAACGCCCGCGACGGCTTCCGTGATCGGCGGTGCTGCACCCGCGCCGACACCGAAGCTGCAAGTCTTCCTGTGGGAACGACCGACAGACTCGAAGAAGCCGCCCCAAGCCATCGAAATTGTCGGGCCGAGCACGGCCGGGTTGAAGAAGGGCTGGCAAATCGCCGACCGCGCGATCGCCTTCAGCGCCGACGGTTTAAAGCTCACGTTGGCGACGGCTCCCGAGAAGCAAGCGGCCGAGCCCGAGGTGCAAAAAGGGCCGAACGACCCACCCGCCACCGAGCGCGGCCCCGTCGGCAATGACCCCGAGGCGGTGAACCTCGACCTCTGGAGTTGGAAAGACGAAGCGATCCAACCGATGCAAAAAGCCCGCGCCGCCGCCGACCGCAGCAAGACGTTTGCGGCCGTGTACCTGCTGGATAGCAAGGAATTCAAACACCTCCAAGACGATGGGCTCGGCGTGACCACACCCGCCTTCGGCGATTGGGGCGTCGGTTACAACGACAAAGCCGTGCGCGGCCAGACGTGGGCCTTCCCCGTCGTCGGCGAGTATTCGCTGATCAACATCCGCACCGGCGATTCCAAGCCGTTGGCCCGCGCCGAATTCGGCATGACGGCGTCCCCGCACAACAAGTACCTCGCGGGGTTCGATGGCAAAGATTGGTTCAGCGTGTCGATCCCCGACGGGAAGAAGACGATCCTCACCGGCAAATTCAAAGAGAAGTTCCTCAATGAAGACGATGACCACCCGGCCACGCCGCCGCCGTACGGTATCGTCGGTTGGAGCAACGACGACCAAGCGCTGTTCGTCTACGACCGCTACGATATTTGGAAACTCGCCGCCGACGGCAGCGATGCGACGAACGTCACCCTGGTCGGGCGGTCACTCGGCTTGCGTTTCAAGTTGGCTCGCGTGGAAAAACCCGACGACAAACCTGGCGAAAAGACCTTCGGCCTCGATGCGTCCAAGCCGTGGCTGTTGAGCGCCGAAAACCTGCAAACGCGCGACACCGGCTTCTACCGGCTGACCGCCGGGCAGAAACCGAAGCTCTTGGTCATGGGCGCCCGCAAGTACGGGTCGCCGACGAAGGCCAAGGCGAGCGATGCGATGATCTTCACAGTCGGTACCTTCAGCAGCTATCCGGATTACCACGTGGCCGACGCCGACTTCGGCGACGCGAAGCGTGCCACCGACATCAACCCGCGCGTCAAGGAATTCAATTGGGGCCAGTCGGAAATCATGAGTTACAAGAGCCTCGACGGCGTCGCGCTCAACGGCATCTTGATCAAGCCGGAGAACTTCGACCCGAACAAGAAGTACCCGATGATGGTCTACATCTACGAGCGACTCTCCGACACGTATCACGCCTTCAGAGTGCCGTCGGCCGGCACGAGCATCAACCCGACTTACTATGCCAGCAACGGCTACTTGGTGCTGATGCCGGACATCGCCTACAAGGTCGGCTTCCCCGGCCAGAGCGCGCTGAAGTGCGTGCTCTCGGCGATCCAAGCCGTGGCGGATAAGGGCTTCGTCGACGAGAAAGCCATCGGCATCCAAGGGCACTCGTGGGGCGGCTACCAGATCGCGTATATGGTCACGCAGACGGATCGCTTCAAAGCCGCCGCGGCCGGGGCGCCGGTGTCGAATATGGTGAGCGCCTACGGCGGTATCCGCTGGGGCACGGGCTTACCGCGGCAATTCCAATACGAGAAATCGCAGAGCCGCATCGGCGAAACCCCGTGGCAAGCGCCGATAAAGTTCATCGAGAACTCGCCGATCTTCATGGCGGATCGCGTCACCACGCCGCTGATGATGCTCCACAACGACGCCGACGACGCCGTGCCCTGGTATCAAGGCATCGAGTACTTCCTCGCGCTTCGCCGGCTCGGCAAAGAAGTCTATTTGCTGAACTACAACGGCCAGCCGCACGGGCTGCGGAAAGCGAGTTGCCAACGCGACTACACCCTGCGGATGCAGCAGTATTTCGACCACCACCTCAAGGGAGCCCCAATGCCCGAGTGGATGGCCAAGGGGGTGCCGTTCTTGGAGCGCGACGCCGAGAAGGAGCAGTGGAAGAAGCTCTTCGGCAAACCGGACGCGAGGAAATGATGCGCTACATCCTCGCTCTCGACGAAGGCACCACGAGCGCCCGCGCCATCGTCTTCGATGCCGAGGGGAGCATCCGCGCCGTCGCGCAGAAGGAGATCACGCAGCATTTTCCGCAGCCGGGGTGGGTCGAACAAGATGCCGAGGAAATCTGGTCGGCCCAGATCGGCGTGGCTGTGGAAGCGATGAGCCGGGCGAAGATCGAACCGCGCGAAGTCGCCGCCGTCGGCATCACGAACCAGCGCGAAACGACCGTCGTTTGGGATCGCGCCACCGGTGTCCCCATCGCTCCGGCCATCGTTTGGCAAGATCGCCGCACCGCCGCGGCGTGCGAACGCTGGCAAGCCGAAGGACAGGGGCCGCTCATCCACGAGCGCACGGGCCTGTTGCTCGATGCGTACTTCTCCGCGAGCAAGATCGCTTGGCTCCTCGATAACAGGCCGGGTGCGCGGGCGAAGGCCGAGGCCGGGGAATTGGCCTTCGGCACCATCGACACATGGCTGACGTGGAAGCTCACGGCGGGTCGGTCGCACCTTACCGACGCCAGCAACGCCTCCCGAACGATGCTCTTCAACATCCGCACCGGCGACTGGGACGACGACCTGCTCGCGCTCTTTCGCGTACCCCGCTCGATGCTCCCCGAGGTCCGCGGTTCCAGCGAAGTCTACGGCGAAATTCGCACTGCCGGGTTGGCGGGGATCGCGCTCGCCGGGATCGCCGGGGATCAGCAAGCCGCGCTCTTCGGGCAGATGTGCTTCGCGCCGGGGCTCACCAAGAACACCTACGGCACCGGGTGCTTCTTGTTGCAAAACATCGGCCCGGAGCCGGTGCCGTCGCAGCACCGCTTGCTGACGACGGTGGCGTGGAAGCGCGGCGGCGAAACGACCTACGCCCTCGAAGGGGCCGTGTTCGTGGCCGGGGCGGTGGTGCAGTGGCTGCGCGACGGTTTGAAGATCATCCGAAACTCGGAAGACGTCAACGAACTCGCCCTCACGGTGCCGGACAACGGCGGCGTTTTCTTCGTGCCCGCGTTCACCGGCTTGGGTGCCCCGCACTGGGACCCCTACGCGCGCGGCTCCATCTCGGGTTTGTCGCGCGGCACGACCGCCGGGCACATCGCGCGGGCGGCGCTCGAGTCGATCGCGTTTCAAACCGCCGATGTGTTGGAAGCGATGCGGGCCGACACCGGCCGACCGCCGCTCGAAATCCGCGTGGACGGCGCGGCCGCGCGCAGCGACCTCTTGATGCAGTTCCAAGCCGACCTCCTCGGTATCCCCATCGCCCGGCCGGCCGTCACCGAGAGTACCGCACTCGGGGCCGCGTACCTCGCCGGCCTCGGCGTCGGGTTCTGGAAATCGACGGATGAACTCGCGGATCAATACCGGTTGGATCGGCGTTTCGAACCGGGATTGGCACCGGCGCGAGCGCTCGAAATGCGCGGCTCATGGAAGAAGGCCGTGGAACGCGCCAAGGGCTGGGCGACGGTGTGAAATCCGCCGGTGGCGGGCTTTGCGTTGGCCTGCGAAATTGGGCGCTTGTAGTTACGCCAAGGAATAGTGGCGCGGATTGTACCGAATCCCTCAAGTGCAAGGTTTACAACGGGCCGGATGATGGTTCCATTCGGATCGACCCCCGCAAAAGCCTGAAATTCGTGGGCTTTCTGCGTATCATCCGGAATTTCGCGGTTCTGGCACGCGGGGTGCATTTCTCCATTTCGTCCGACAAACGCAACCTTCCCGGAGCCGAGCCATGATCTCATACGCCAGCAAGACGCAAGTGAAACTGACCCGCAAACAAGACGTCGAAGCGATGCTCCGCGACATCGCCCTCGTCATGCGGCTGACGCAAAAAGTGAAGGCGAGCATCCTCGCCGACCAAGCCATGCCGACCGGCGGCCGCTTCGCCGAAAGCGAAGAATCGACATCGGAAGCGGAAGCATTCGCCATCGCCTGATTTGACGCAACGGACGCATTCACACGCATCAGCAAGCGCAAGCGACCCGGCGGAGGCGAACCGGCCGGGTAACAGAAGGATACTGGAGTGATCGGCGGCATTCCCAACTACTCGAAGGGCCTGGCCGTCGCGCTGGCGCTTCCCGTTCCGATTGGCTCTATTCTTTCCTTACAAGGCCTTCAGCTTCTTCAGTCCCGTCTTCGCCACGTCCTGCGGGTCTTGTTTCCAGTAGGTCGTGTTGAACAACTCCAGCGACAAGAAGCCCTTGTAGTTCATATCGCGCAGCGATCCGAGGATTTCTTTCAACGGGGCGATGCCGTCGCCCGGATAGACCCGGTCGGCATCGGCGATCTTGCCGCGTTCGAGTTTCGGGTAGTCGTTGATGTGGAAGATGCCGATGCTGTTGGCCCCGAGCAATTTCAGCCCGGCGAAGTCGCTGCCGCCTTTGTAGAGGTGGTACACATCCGGCAGCACCGCCCCGCCGTCGCGGCCGCATTCCATAGCCACGAGCATCGTCTCGCCGAGGCGGGAGAGCGACCGCGAGAAACCCCAGACTTCGACGATGGGCCGCACGCCGATCTTGGTGCCGACTTCCAACAACGCTTTGTAGCGATCCGCCGCAATTAGCGGCGCGACCGGCTCGGTGAAGTTGGGATCGTCGCGCCGGCTGGTGCCGCCGGTTGCCCCCGTCGGCGGCGCGGCAATCTGCACGCAGCCGATGGCGAGCACTTTATCCATGTCGATCTTCGCTTGTTCCAAACCTTTCTTGCGCCGCTCGGCGTCTTCGACGATCCACTCGGCGAAGCCGATGGCGTTGGGTACGACCAACCCCGCGTCGGAGAATCGCTTCTTGAGGTCGGCCAGCGTGCCGCCGGTCTTGGTGTAGTCGTCCAGTTCGGATATCCACGGTTCGATGGCCGAGTAGCCCGCTTTCGATGCGATCTCGATCGACTCGACGATCCCGCGCGGCTTGCCCCACTGCCCCTCCGCCTTGCGGATGGTGCTGGTGTTCAAACAATAACGGAACTCGTGTTTGGCTTCGGGCTTCGGTTCGGCCGCGAGCAGCGGAGTCGCAGCCAAGGCACCGGCTGTGGCGAGCAGTGCGCGACGGGTCGGTCGGGGGTTCATCGAATACTCCACTCGTAAAAAATCGCACACGGACGACGCAGATAATAGGCGGGATGAAAAGGATCTGTGTCGTCCGTGTGCGCTTTTCGGTTTTCACTTCTTCTCGAATAGCACCGGGAAATCCTTCGGTTGCATCGGCTTCGCTTCCTTCGGTAGGTTCATCTTCTCTTTGAGCTTCGTTGTGGTGTTCTCCGTCTTGCCACCCGTCGCAAGGAACCACCGATCCTTCGCCTTCGTCAGCCCGGCGTCGATGTTCAACACGGGGTTGCTGTCGCCGGTGAAGCGGGCTTCGGTAATCGGCTTCCATTCCCCCTTCGTTTGAACCCAGCCGTTGCAGTACTCGGCTTTGCGGGCGAGCGTCGCCGAGACTTTGTCCCGTTTGAAATCTTCGACGAAGGAATAGTAGCCCCCGAGTTGCTTCTCCTTCGTGATGGTCGAGAAGGTGACGAGGTGCTTCCATTCCTTCTTCTGTGGGATGTAGAAGTAGCCGCTGAAGGCGGTGCGGTCGGGGCCGTCCGCGGTCGCGGCGACGAGGAAGCGGTAGGTGTCGCCGATCTTCCAGTCGAAGTCGAAGAACGACTGCCCGCCGGTGCCTTCGCCGCCGAATCGGCCGACCCGCACGGCGTCGTCTTTGTGCAGCGTCTTCACTCGCTTTTCGTCGGGCACGGATTTCGGATCGTCGCCGGAAGTCGGATCCCACACTGAAAAAATGACGAGCTTCTTACCGTTGGCCAATTCTTGGATGCCGAAGTAGCCGGAGTTGAACCCGCAGGCGCAGAAGTAGGTTCCAGGCGCCGAGGTGCGGATGGTCGCCTCGGTGTAGATGGCCGTGCCGGCGTCGGCGGTGTAGCCGAGGTGAACCGACCGGCAGGCGATGCCTTTGAGCTTTTCATCGGCCGATGCGAATGGGATCGCGATGAAAAGCATCGACAATACAAGGAGAGGGCGGCTCACGGTTCTACCTCGGATACCACGAAAAGACCCACGGGTATGATACCCGTGGGTCGTCGATTTTGCAGCGGGCGCGTCGGTTACTTGTCGTCTTTCTTCATCTTCTTCATCGTGTAGACGTGGCTACCGTTGTCCTTGGTGCTCTTGAAATCCTTCGGGCGAGCGCCTTCGGGCGTCGGGTTGTACGCCAGCTTCAGCGTCTCGCCGTCGAGGACGATCAGGCCTTTGGCTTTGGCGCCCTTGAAGCCTTCCGGCTCCAGGATTTCCATATCGACTTCGACCGGGCTGGCTTTGGCGCCGATCGAGTACTTGAACACGAACGTGGCGTCGGCGGTCTTCAAGGTGATCTTGTCGGCGGTGAATTCGGCCAGGTCTTTCAGCATCTTGGCGTCGGTTTTCTCGCCGGCTTTCAGACCTTCGGTGAAGCTCCACTTGCCCAAGAGGGCTTTGGCATCGAAGTCGGCCGGCTTTTTGTCTTCGGGTTTCTTGTCTTCGGCCGAGACGGCCACCGCGGCGAACAGAACCACCGCCAGCGTGCGAATCCAAAACATGCGTGCACCTTTTTCCAATTGACTTGCGAGATGACCGAATCGCGGACGATCCGCGACCGGTAGCCGACAGTATACGCAGACGATTTCACCGTTCGACAAATTCAACAAACCTTCACAACGTGACGAGGGCACTGCTCCAAGTCAGGCCGCCGCCGAAGGCGACGAGCAAGATCGTGTCACCGCTTTTGCAACGTCCGGTTCGCACGGCCTCGTCGAGGGCGATCGGCACCGAGGCCGCCGAGGTGTTACCGTATTTGTCCAAGTTCACGACGACCCGATCCGAAGGGAAATCGATGTCTTCGAGGGCGGCGTCGATGACGCGGACATTCACTTGATGCGGGACGATCAGGCTCAATTCTTTGCCGAGGCTTTTACAATCTTCGAGGGCGAGCCGCACTTGGGCGTGGAGTTGGTTCACCGCGAATTTGAAGACTTCGCGGCCGTTCATTCGGAGGTAGCGCAGGTTCGGAAGGGCCATCGATCCCGGCGGCGGGTTCGGCGTCACCATGCTCGGCACTTGGATCAACTCCTGCCGGGAGCCGTCGGCGAAGAGCCGGATGTTCGAGATGCCGCGCTTCGGATCCGTCGTCGGGCCGAGGAGCGCGGCGCCGGCGCCGTCGCCGAACAGGATGCAGGTGTTACGGTCGCTGAAATCGCTCACGCGGCTCAGCACTTCCGCCCCGATCACGAGGACGTACTTGGCTGTGCCGGTGCGGATGAATTGATCGGCCACCGAGAGGGCGTAGATGAAGCCGGAGCAGGCGGCGGAAATGTCGAAGGCCGGGATCGTCCGGCAATCGAGGTACGATTGAATCAGGCAGGCGGTGCTGGGGCACATCATGTCCGGCGTGACCGTCGCGCAGACGATCAGGTCGACTTCACCGGGGGCAATGCCGGCGGCGGCGAGCGCTTCCCGTCCGGCGAGTGTGCCCATCGTCGCGGCGGTGTCGCTCGGCCCGGCGTGGCGGCGCTCGCGAATACCCGTGCGCGTCCGAATCCACTCGTCGGAGGTATCGAGTGTTTGCGTGAACTCGTCGTTGGGGACTATCCGGGGTGGGACGTAGCTCCCCGTGCCGAGAATGGTCGAAAGGATGGTTCGTTCCATGCGGCGCGCCCGCCACGGGTCAGGTTCGGAGAGAATTCCCTTGGATTGGTGTACCGGTTGTCGGTGGCAGTAGCTACGGAAAAATGATGGCACCTCAGCCCGAAGCGGCGGTGCGGGCGGCGCGGATGCGGGCCAACAGGTTCTGTTTGGCGATGGCGGCGGGATCCATGGCCGCAGCGGGCGTCGCCACGCCGAAGTCCTTCGGCAAGGCTTTATCGAGCGAGATCAGCATAGCCTCGGCGGCGTTCTCGGCTTCGCGATCCAGAATGCTTTCGTCTTCGTTGGTGACTTTCTCCCCGTACATGATTTGCAATTCGCTGAGCTTCAACATGCGGTCGAGCTTCACGAACAGAATTTCCTCGTACGGTACGAAGAAGGCCCGACCGTCGTCGTTGGTGCCGGCTTCGCGACCGCGTACGACCAAGTAGTGCTCTTCGTAACGCACGACCAAATCGAGGGTGATCGACGAGTTGAAGCGCAGCGTCAGCACCGTTTTTGGAATGTCGTGCTTCGGGATTTTCGTGAGCAGATCGTACAGCGTATCGCGTTGCATCAACGTCGCTCCTGCGGATGGCGGACCGCCAATTCCAAATGCGTCGGCGGCTGGGTGAAAGCCCGGTAAACCCGGACTTGCAAGACGGCGAGGGCCGCGCCGCCGACCCCGCAGATCCAGCGCCAATCGAGTTGTTGCAGACCCGTCATGAACGGGTTCGCGGTCGGCCCCGCGTCGTCGGCAACGTTCGCCGCGGCGACCGCGAGCACCGTGGCGGCCAAGACGGCCAGCATCAGCGCCACGGGGACGCGGCCGAGTTCCCAGTAATCGCGGCGGTACGGTTTCAATTCGAGCCGGTCGCCCAAGCGGCGCCAGATTTTCGTGTAGACCTCGTCCGCAGATTCGTGGTCGGCGAACTCGATGACGACCTGAGCCCGGGCCGCGTTCCCTTGCATCCGGATCGCCCCGGAGCCTTCGCTTTGCGGGTATTCGAGCGTCAGGCCGTTGTTCAATAAATCGTAGCGCACCCGGCTGACTTTGGCGAGATCGACCACCGTGCCGAGGGGGCCGAAGATGCCGTCGAGATCGGCGCCGTTGACGATGGTCGCAGCGATGTCGGGACGGAGTTGAGAACCGGCCGGGGCGAGGTAAAGCTTTTGAAACGTCAGCGCTAACAGCGAATGCGACACCACGGCCGGGGCCGTCCAGACCCGCCGGCGCGTGAGGCCGGGGATGCCGGTATCGACGGCCGCAGGCTTCAAAACGGTAGCGGTCATGTTCGGCGAGCCACGTTCGAGATTCGCAGTCACGCCAACTGCGGCTCTTAGCTTTTAGAACGTGTCCGGGGTTCGGACAAATGAATCCGGCGCGAAATTTTTGCGTGGACAGTCGCAGCCCACTCCCTTAAATCAATCGACTCTGGACGGGTTCACCGAACGGATGGCCGCTCGGTGACGAAGAGGGAAGCCGGTGAGAATCCGGCGCAGGGCCGCTGCTGTATTCGGTCAGAGTTCGGGGAATCTTTGCCACTGCGAGCACCGCTCGCGGGAAGGCCTTCCGAACTCGCTATCAGCCGTAAGTCAGAAGACCTGCCTGTCCAGTTATGTTCGGTGCCTCGGCTCCAGGCGACCGGCAGGCAGACTCATTCTCGCGTCGGCGCGTGCGCGCCGACCCTGCCCGCCCGTTCGTCGGATTCCGCCTAGGCACTTCCTCGCCCGTCCCGGCGATTGGAGTGCTCCATGTTCCCGCGTCGTTCCCGCCCCGGTTTCACCCTGATCGAACTGCTGGTGGTCATCGCCATCATCGCGATTCTCATCGGTCTGCTGCTGCCCGCCGTGCAGAAAGTCCGCGATGCCGCGACCCGGATGAAGTGCCAAAACAGTTTGAAGCAACTCGGCCTCGCGCTGCACAATCACGCCGACACCAACGGCGGCAAGTTCACCGTCTCGAGCATGAAATCGACGCCGACGATGACGTTCACCGACTTGTTCTGGTTCGGCCAGATCACGAACAACACCTCGGTGCCGCGCGTGATGGAGACTCACCTCGGGATCCTCGCGCCGTACCTCGAAGGGAACAAAGCCATCGTCCAATGCCCGAATTTCACCCCGGAGCGATTCTCCCTGCGATTCGACAAACCCGTCGCGAGCTACGCCTACAACGACAACTTCAGCAATTGGGACGTGGCCGGGGATACCATCGTGAACGTGAGCAATCGCCGAGGGACTTCGGCGACCATCGCCTTCGCCGATTCCGCCAACGTGCCCTTCGGCGCTCCGTTCGATAAACTCCGAGAGAATTGGTATTTGTCGTCGCCATCGCAGGGCTTCCCGAACGTGCACTTCCGGCACACGGGCATCGCCAACGTCGCCTTTGCGGATGGGCATGTGGAATCGCGCACCCCGACGATCAACGGGGCTCCGTCGTGGGAGAATCCGCTGGCGACGGAGTTGCGAAAGAAGGAACAAGTCTGGGATATCGGCAGCGACGACGTGCTTTTCGGTCGGGAGTGACGATGCGAGGGGGTCCACCACGGAGGTCCAACGCTGAGCGTCTGATTTCTATCGCGCGTTCCGTATCACATAGTCACGTCGATAGAAGTCAGACTCACTGAGCCGACCGCCATGGATCGCATTCGCTACGCCGCGTTCGTCCGCACTTTCTTCGAGTGCGACCCGAAGGCGATCACCGGCATCTTCCAAGAATTCCTCGACGCGCTCCGCGCCCAAGAGTCGCTGCCGCCGGGGAATTATTATTCGCAGAACTACGACACCGCCCAAGCGAACCCGGAGATCCACGTTCTGCCGGGGAACTTGAAAGACGCCCGCGATGCGGTGTTCCCTTACTTCTGGGGCACCGACGGTTGGTCCTCGCCGCTGCACTTAGAGAACGTCCGCGGCCCCGCGAACTACGCGTCGCTCATCGGCACGATGGCTTGCTTACTCAAGAATCCGAACCTCTGCACCGACAGCTACAGCCAACGCTCGAACGAACTCGAAGTGAAGGCCGTGACGGCGCTGGCAAATTTGATCTTCTACCACACCGACGAACCGTGGGGCGTCTTCACCATCGGCGGGACGATCTCGAACCTCTACGGGGCGAAGATCGGGCTGGAGAAAGTGCTCCCCGGTGCGATGCAACGCGGATTGCAGGGCGAAAAGATCGCGGGCATCGTCTCGGAGGCGGGACACTATTCGAACCTAACGCTCGCCGGCTGGCTCGGCATCGGCACGCAGAATTTGCACTCGATCCCGACCGATCGCACCCTCGCCATGCGGCTCGATTTGCTCGACGACAAACTCGAAGAGCTTTACAGCGCCGGTACGAAAGTCCTGTTCGTTGTGGCGACCTTCGGCACCACCGATGCCTCCGGGATCGACGACATCGCCGGCATCCGCAAGATCATCGACGAGAAAGTGGCGAAGTACAAAGTCACGCCGCCGCAGTTGCACGTCGACGCCGCCGTCGGCTGGGCGCTCTGCTTCCTCAGCGATTACGACAACGCCAAGAACCCCTTGGAATTCACGCCGGAATTGCTGAAGGTGGTCGAACGCGTGCAGCAACACGCCCTCGGCATGCGGCTCGCCGACAGCGTCACGCTCGACTTCCACAAGATGGGCCGCGGCCATTATCCGAGCAGCGCGTTCATCATGAATCGCCGGGCCGACCTGAAGTACTTGGCCCGGGACGTGGCGGACACGCCTTACTTCGCCGAGGCCGACAGCCGGCGTGATCCGGCCCTCGTCACCCTCGAATGCTCCCGCCCCGGGTTGGGGCCGTACGCCGTGATGGCTTCGCTCAACGGCATCGGCCTCACCGGCTTTCAAATGCTCACGGCGCGGTCGCTGGAATTGGCCCACGGGTTGAAACAGCGGCTGGCGAAGTTGGACTATTGCAAGGTGCTCAACGCCGAGACGAACGGCCCGAGCGTCGTCTGGTGGGTGCTGCCCAAAGGCCGCGACGCCTCCGCGATCTTCGACAAACTCGAGCGCGGCGAACTCCCGCCCGAAGAAATGCACCGCTACTTCGGCGAAGTGAAACGCCTCTTCGGTAAACGCAACTACTCGCTCGATCCGGCCATCGACGCCCGCCTGAGCTACACGACCAACTTCGGCTACTGCCCAAACGGCATCGAAATCCCGGCGTGGAAGGCGGTCTTCTTCAATCCGAAGACCGACGAAGCGGTATTGGATCAATTGGTCGAAAGCTTGGAAACGCTCTGAAGCAGTTGGCACCGACTTTCGCGGTGCGTTGGGGTGCGTTATCTCCGGTTGACACCGGCGCGCGGCCCGCTATTGTCCCGGCCCTCGGAGTCGCGGGTGCACGGAAGCACTTTGCGATAGCCGAGTCGGCCGAAAGGTCCGCGCATGGCCACGTCGACTCCCCCGCGACCCGTGTCGCTGGCCATTCAACAATTGGAATCCCGCGAACTCCCCTCGGTGGGATCGTGGCTCGTCGAACCGTTTCAGACCCTCACAGCCAGTGGTCTACCCAGCAACTGGAGTCAGTGGTCGACCAACTCGGCCGCCCCCGCGTTCCGTCTCGACGCAGCCGGTGCCGGGCTGGGCGATCAAGGCCGGCTGCTGTCGTCCGGATCGAGCATCTCCAGTGGCCGCGCTTGGTTGAATACGAACTACTCTTCGAGCCTCGAAGTTTCCGCGGCGGTTTATCTCGGTTCGGCCGTACCCGTCCAACTGCTGGTTCGCGGGGCGAACCTCAGCACATCGACGCCGACGTACTACGCCGCCAGCGTGATCCGCGGAACGGAGATCCAACTCCTCGCCGTGAACCGGGGCGTCACGACGGTGCTCGGCACCGTGAAATCGACCCAGTACTTAAGCGAGAAATGGGTGACATTGAAGATCCGGGCCGAAGGGGATTCGCTGCGGGTCTACCTGCACCGCGGCGACACGAACCAGTACCTCGGGGCCGACGGCCGATGGAGTCGCACGCCCGTTGCGGCCATCGATAAAATCGACGCCGCCATTCGTACGGGGGGTCAAGTCGGCTTCGCCCGGCCGGCGAAATTCTCCGGCGATGTGTCCCTCGACAGCCTGCGCATCGGCTCGGTCGATACGGGGACGAACGCAAACCTCCGCGAAGAGCGCTTCGACGTCGGCGCGGCGAACCGGCTCCCCGCGGGGTGGTCCCAATACGTCGGCGGCGGCAGCGTCACGGTCTCGACCCTCGGCGATCATACGCTCGACATTTCGGCGAACAGCTCCGGTCAAGCGCGACTCTGGATGACCCAGCCCGTGCCGACCGATGCGCAAGTGACCTCGTCGATTTACATCGACAGTTTGACGCCCGCCGGGATTTTCGCCCGCGGGTCGAACGTCAACACGACCCGACCGACGTATTACGGCCTAACCGTGAAGCGCGGTTTGGACGTCGAACTCGTCAAAGTGGTCAACGGCGTCAGCACGCGACTCGGGTCCCTCACGACCACCGGGTACCAAAGCGGAGTTTGGATCCAAACATCTTTGATCGTCAAAGGCAACCAACTCCGCGTCCAGATTTCGCGATCGGACACCGGCCAATACCTCGATTCCGCCGGGCGTTGGGGATTGTCGCCCGTATGGGCGATCTCGCTCACCGATCGTTCCATCGCCAGCGGCGGGTTGGCCGGATTGTCCCGCGACTCGGGCGTTGCCGGCGATTTGCTCTTCGACAATTTCCTGGTCAACGCCGCGCCGGTGAATCTCACTTCGGCGTCGGACATCCCCACGGCCGCCGACAAACCGACGACGGTTCCCACGGTGCCGGACACCGGGCCGCTCCCGACGCCGGCTCCGGTCAGTCCGCCGCCTCCGCGCGTCACTCCGCCTGCGAGTCCGCCGCCGGTCATCGCGCCGACCCCGATCCAGGTTCCGGCTGGCGATCCCGCGTTGCCGAGCGTTCCCCGGCACTACAACCACATCCGGGTCGCGGCGTTGGCCTACCACGGCAACCCGATGTCGAGTTTCGAAATAAACTTGCTGCGGAACAGCATCGACCTCGTGATTCCGAACGTCATCTATCTGAACAACATCGCCCAAGTCAGCCCATCGACACCGCAGTTGGTCTACACGAACACGACGAACCTCTATCTCAGCTTGTTGACGGATTGGCTCGCCTACGCCGACCGCATGGGCTACGACCGCGAAGCGGCGTTCTACCACGTGAACCGGGCCAGTCGCGCCGACGGTATGAGCGCTTCGGCCACTCCCGTCAATAATTTCTGGGGCGTCTATCGCGGCAGCAGTGCCACGGATTGGACCAACATCACCAGTAAGACCCGCAGCGGTACGAGCACGAACGCGTTCGCCGCGCTCGGGGAAGCCGTGGCCATCGGCAACACCGAGCGATTCCGCGAGATCAACTTCAACTTGCAGAGCGGCGCGACCGGCAACTGGCGCGGCGACCTCGAATACGTCAGCGCCGTCGATGCCAGCGGAAACCCGACGCGGTGGACGCGCCTGTCGACGCTCGGTGATACCACCGGCGGGTTGCGACGCAGCGGGCAGTACCTCTTCGACCCGCCCGCGAACTGGGTCACCGCCAGCATCGACGGCAGCGCCCGACTCTTTTACGTCCGTGTCGTCACGACCGTCGGCGGCGTCGCCCCGGTCTTCCGCACGATCCTCGGCCGCGATTACGTCCAGCAGAACGGCCAAGTCGGCACGATCCCGGCCTTCGATTCCAACGCCGACCGCGATGGCAACGGCTACCTCAACGACGCCGAGTACGCCAACCGTCGCAGCGGGTTCAACGCCCGCTTCGAGTACGAATCGCGGTTGACGTTCCCGTTCTACGGGCCCAACCGCTTCGCCACGAACGTCGGCTCCGTCGAGTTTCGCAACTGGGTCGTCGACTACCACCGCCGTTTGCTGGTGTCGCTCCCGAAAGCGAGCGGCTTCTTCGTCGATAATTCCACCGGCCGACTCCCCGTCGATCCCGCGACCATCATCGAACCGCTGAATCAGTACGCCCAGCAATACGGGGACTTGCTCGGGATTTTCAACCGTTCGATCGGATCGAAGTGGATCGTGTCGAACACGGCGGGGGGCGGGGCCTCGGTGAATTCGCAGATCAGTAACAACGTGACTTACTTGGAAGAATTCGCGATCCGCCCGCTGCAAGCGAACCACGTCATGTTCGAGGATCTCGCGGCGACGGTGGTCAACCGCCGGACGCTCAACGGCGGCAAAGCGTATGAAATCCTCGACAGCCTGACGACGCGAGTGGCCCTGACCGATCCGCGGGCCATGACCACGACCCTCGCGATGTATTACTTGCTGGCCGACCCGAATTTGTCGTTCTTGATGATCAACGGCGGCGCCGCCCCGGCCAGCAGTTGGACCGAGCATTGGACCGACGCGATCAAATACAACGTCGGCCGGCCGCAAGGTGCCTTCACCCAAGTGGCCTCGGGGCAAGATCCGTCGAACGCGAACCTGCAGTACAAGGTCTACCAGCGCCGCTACGACAACGCGCTGGTGCTGTACAAGCCGCTGTCGTACACCCGCGGCATCAGCGGAGCCATCGCCGACAACACCGCGACGGTGCACCGACTCGGCGGGAACTACCGCGTCGTCCGCAACGATGGGACGCTCGGCACCGTTGTGACACAGATCAGTTTGAGAAACGGCGAAGGTGTCGTGCTGGCTCGGGCTTGATGATCCGTAGGGCGGGTGGAGTTTTCGGAAGTTCCGAAGCCTCCACCCGCCCTACGAAGAAGGCAACCTCCCGGCCCAAACCAGACCCAATATCGCGCCGCCGAGGATCAACCGGTAGGCCACGAAGACGCCCATGCTGTATCGCTTCAAAAAGCCGAGTAGAAATGCGATGGACAGATAGCCGACAATGGCGGAAACCACCGTCGCGACGATCAACGGTAGCGCTTGGTCGCCGGAGCCGAGGAGTTCGCGGCCTTCGTCGTACAGTTCTTTCAAACCCGCCCCGAGCACGGCGGGCAGCGACAGCAAGAAGCTGAATCGCGCCGCAGCCGGGCGACTCAGGCCGGCAAACAGCCCCGCTGTGATGGTCGTCCCCGACCGACTCGCCCCCGGCATCAGGGCCAGACATTGCCAGAATCCGACCCACATCGCCTCGCGGATGGTGATCTCGCTCTCGACGAGGTCGGCTTTGCCCAAGTCGATTTTGCGGATCGCCGTCCACACCTCCGAGGCCAGCATCAGCAGCGCGAACAGGATCGCGACCGCCCCCATCGTGGGGATGTCGTAGAAGTGCTCTTTGATCCAATTCTTCAAGACGAACCCGACGACCACGACAGGGAATGTGCCCAAGACGATGAGCCAGGCGAGTTTACTTTCGGCGGAAGAACCGAGCTTCAACCGGGGGACATCGCGGAGCACCGCGAGTGTGAGTCGGACAATATCCCGGGCGAAGTAGATCAGCACCGCGATCAGCGTGCCGAGCTGAATCACGGTGGTCAAGGCGTCCTTCGGGTTTTCGTGCCCCATCCATTTGCGGGCGACCACCAAGTGAGCCGTGCTGCTGATCGGCAGGAATTCCGTGAGGCCTTGGATCACCCCGAGCAAGATGGCTTCTTCCAACGGCATGGGCTGCGGCATCGGCGATCCCTAAGATTCCACGGTTCCGCCCGCGACTCCGCAGGATCAAGCATGACCCCGCGCTCCGAACTTGTTGTAGCACTCGCCCTCACCATCGTCGGCACCCACGCTGCGCCCGCGTCGGCCCACGCCATGAAAATGACCGTGAACCTCGCCGCGGGCACCATCACCGTGAAGACCAGCTACAGCGGCGACGACCACGATGGCGGCGCTGTGACCGTCACGATGACCGACGCGCACAAAACAGTCGTCGCTGTGGGGAAGATCGGCGCGGATGGCCAATGGGCGACGCCGGCGCCGCAAGCCCTCGGCAAATATCGCGTCGTGGCCGAGGACGAGTTCGGCCACCGGGCCGAACAGGAAATCGAAATCCTCGCCCCGGCCGATTCCGTCCCGCGCGAGTGGAAAGCCAACGAGCCGCCGCTGTCGTCCAGTTTGGGAATCGCCGTGGGTATCGGCGCCATCGGCTTGGTCACCTTGGGCGGATATTGGTTCTTGTCGAGGAAGCAGGTCCCATCCCGTGGCGCGTAAATTCAACCGGAAACGCCGGCCCCCGAAACTGCCGCGCAGTACACCCGACGGCGAGCATCGCTCGGTGCTGATGGCCGAAATCTTGGTGGTGCTCGACCCGCAACCGGGAAAGATCCTCGTCGATGCGACCCTGGGCTTCGCCGGGCACTCTTACGCCTTGCTCGAACGCCTCGGGCCGACGGGGTTGCTCATCGCCACCGATCTCGATACCGGTTCGATCCCGCAAGCCACCGAGAAACTGGAGACGCTGCGCTTCCCGTTCCAAGTCTTCCACAGCAACTTCGCCGGCCTGCCGGGAATACTGGCCCAAGCCGGCGTGGCGCAGGTCGATGGCGTGCTCGCCGACCTCGGGATGTCGAGTATGCAAGTCGACGATCCGACGCGCGGCTTCAGCTACATGCGCGACGGCCCACTCGATATGCGCATGGATCGCAGCCGGGGCCGCACGGCCGCGGAACTCGTGACCGAATTGCCGTACGAGGATCTCGCGGCGGCGTTCACCGAATTCGGCGACGAGCCGAACGCCGAGACCATCGCCGCGGCCATCGTGTTGAATCGGAACGCGCAAAAGATCGAAACGACCAAGCAGCTGCGGGCGATTATCGACGAAGCATCGCCGGTGCAATTGCTGTTGGGGCCGGGGTACCCGCCGGTGCACAAACAGAAGTTACTCCCGGCGACGCGGGTCTTCCAAGCCCTGCGGATCTTGGTGAATCGCGAGTTGGCCAACCTCGCGCAGTTGCTCCGGGTCTTGCCGACAATTTTGAAGCCGGGCGGCACGGCGGCGATCATCAGCTTCCACAGCGGCGAGGATCGCCTCGTGAAGACGACCTTCCGCGATGGCCTTCGCCTGGGGACCTACGCCGCGGCGTCCGGGGATCCGATCCGGCCGAGCGAAGAAGAAAAACTCGCCAATCCGCGTGCCCGTTCGGCCAAGCTCCGATGGGCCACCACCCCGAATTGAAACTGGCGAATGACAAGAAAGATAAGGACGAAATCAAAGCCGAGCGTCGCCTTGGTGATCGTCGGTTCGTTCTTCACCTTCAACGGATACACGCTGTTCTTGCACATCGGCTTTATGGAAGGCTAACTCAGCGAAATGCGTTGGTCTCGCCGACCTTCCCGGCGTCGACTCGGACGAGAGAGACGGCCACGGGCTTCGCGTGGCCTTTCAAA
>Ga0105048_10005465_pt1 | contig 20544 bp, 12 predicted proteins | sample MAT05_FD_78382 | JGI IMG/M metagenome (GOLD analysis project Ga0105048, IMG submission 78382) | Freshwater microbial communities from Lake Fryxell liftoff mats and glacier meltwater in Antarctica - MAT-05 | ecosystem: Environmental > Aquatic > Freshwater > Ice > Liftoff microbial mat | place...
CCGTATCCTCGCGCGATCAAAATGACTATGTTATTGTTGCGCGCCGCCTAAGAGGACGGTTCCGATAGAAAGTTGCGCGGGGCACGGCAAGAGCGTGGCAAGCCGCTTCTACGCCGGCCGCCGCGGACAACCCGACTGTCGTATCCAGGATTAGGTCTTGCCGTCTGGGCCCGGCGGCGGCGCCCAGCCCAGCAGTGAACCCACTTTTTTGAACATCAATGATCGTCTCGGCACGCTGCAGCGCTTCGCTAAGACGGAGCACTTCGCGCCGAAGCTGCTGGAGTTCGTCCTGGCGGGAATCGGTCTTTCGTTTCGGACCGCGAGTCTTCGGCGTTAGCCCCTGCCGCATTCCGGCTTCGCGTTCATGGCGCCAAGTCGTCAAGTGCGACGAATAGAGTCCCTCCCGCCGCAACAAGGCGCTGATTCCGCCGACTGCTTTGACCGCCGCGGCTTCCTTAAGAATTCGCAGCTTGTAGTCCAACGAAAACGTCCGGCGCCGGGCATCGGCTACGACCTCCGGGCTGGGCCGCGACGGCGACGGCGAACTGGCCGCTGGATGGCCCGGCGCTCCACTCCGCTCGGCTTCGCTGCGCTCAGCCTCTCTCCGTTCCGCGCCGGGCCATCCAGCATTCGCCGAGGCAAGTCCATTCTGCTTCTGATTCGTGTTCATTCTGATTTCCATTCTCGCCCTGCTCAGTAATTAAGGCCGGGAATAGTGTCTCAGCTATGTTGGCACGGAGGGGCTGGGCCGGGAGCAAGAAATCAGCACTGGATGGCGATCGCTTGCTCCGCTTGTAGATGATTCGTTACGAACTGCGACCAAGCGCTGCCGGCTAACCCTGCCAATGGCACTTCCAGGTTCGCCGCGGAAATAATCAGGTCACCGTAAACTTCAGCGCATTCGACTTGCCGCCGTGATTAGTAACGGACAGGGCTCGATCGCCCGGAGTAGCGCCGGGACCAATCGTCAGAGTCGCTACTACCTCGTCGTTCGTATGGGAGGTGATGCCTACGGTTATTCCGCCGCCAGAAACCTCCAGTCTTTTGAGAATCCACACTTCCGCGGCGTTTACCGTGATTGGCACGCTGGTCCCCCGGCCGCCGGCGTCCGGAGTTACCGAATGAAGCGTCGGCGGGATGCGCGCCTCCACTTCCAAATCGATCGTCTCGGAGCCGCCGACGGTCGTCACGGTGATGGTGCGGGTTCCGGGCGTGGCCGCTGCGTGTAGGTTAACTTCGAGCTTTATCAGCGAGTCGGTGACGCTGGTAATTTTGATGGCGGCTCCGGCGCCGCTAATCCCCAGATTTCTTAGTGTCAGCAAATCCATCCCGGAAATCTCAACCGGATACAGAAAGCCCTGGATCCAACGGTCCGGGATTATCGCGAGCAGATCCGGAGGATCCGGCTTGCTGATGTTGACGGGCACAGGTCCGGTCGTGCCGGACATGGTAGTTACCGTCACATCCCTGCTTCCGACAGCCGCCGCATCCTCGACTTTCAGATCGAGGGTGAGCGTATTATCGTCAACGAACTTCGGGTTGGTGATTACAAGCCCTGCTCCAGTGATATTGACGTTCTGGACCAAAGACAACTCAGTGCCCGAGAGGGTAGCGGAATAGGTTAAGCCCTGCAGTAGGTCGTCCGGAGTAACCGAAATCAGAGTGGGCACTGGGCGGCTCTTGACGAGGAAATCGATCGTCGCAGCGCCGCCGGCGCTGGTGAGGGTGATGGTGAACGGACCCGGCGGGACTGTCGGCGGGACATATATCTGTAGGACGATTTCGCCGTCCAGAATGGACTTCAGTTCGTGGGTCGCGACGTCTGGCTCACTGTACTCGAAAGTGTGAACGGATTGCAGATTTGTGCCGATTAGCTTGACGGTGTGCATATAGCCAATTTCACCCTCGGCAGGCGTTATGGAAACGAGCGTCGGCGGCAACGGTGCCAGGACTTGAAACGTCATTGCATTGGAGCGGCCGTTAAAAGTGCCGGCGTATACGTTACAGGAACCAACGTCGGCGCCTCGACCCAATTGAATACTCGCTGTGACCTCCGTGTCTGAAACTCCGGTGAAAGATTTGATGGCAACGCCGTAGCCATCGCTGGTGACGGCGCGCACATCAGTCAAACCTGATCCCTTCAGTGTGATTGTGGTTTTGAATCCGGGCTTCGCGCTGCCGCCGGAGATACTGTTAAGCACGGGAGCAGCAACCGCGACGTCCGGTTCCGGCAGGGGTTTAGCCGGAAATACTTGCACATTTCCTTCCTTCTTAAAATACGTTGTATTGGCGCTCCCCGAAACTTTTTTTGCGGGCGCCGGCGTTAGGGCCGTACCCATTAGTTGCAGGTCTTTGCCGCATGGAACCGTTCCATGCGTTACACAAGGGGCATCGAAGAAAGCATCGCACTGCGGGCACGCATACAGGAGGGCGCCGGCAGCGAACCCCGTTTTCGCGTCGGTGCACTTTCTCGTCCCGCCCGCCGTTACTGTGCTGTGGTCATCGCAGGAGTACTTCGTATCCCAAACGCGCGCGACGGATTCCATCCGCGAGCCATCCACGTTGAATACAAGGCCATTGCGAAGTGCGGTCACTTCTTTACCGGCGTTACAAGCACCGATGGACATGCCCCAGGAAGGAATGAGATGAACCTGGACTTGCGGATCTCCGGGGACAATGTTCGTGCCAGTGTAGAAGTCAAATAACCTGTGCACACCATGATCCAGGCATACCTCCATGCCGAAGGTCACTCGGTCGACCATGATGACGCAGCCTCCCCCCAGGCCCGATTTGTTGATCTCGGAGCCGACGGCGCTGCCGGGTTTCCGCACAATGTTTGGACGGGCCCCGCCGATATCGGCGCTGCCCGTGGTCGGCAAGAGGGGGGTATCGTCGGTGTAATGCATCCGAATCTTGCGGCCGGAGCCGTCCGGGTCGTAAAAGGTGTCACTATCGATTCCCATGAAGTCGATGGAGGACATTTGTTCTTTGTACGTGACAACCTCGCGCAAGCTCCCATCACTGAGGTGAGGAGCGTGCCAGCCTTTCTGCATGAGAGCGACGTTGAAGAGTTCGGATGACGTCGGTTCTATCAGTACAAGCGGTTCTCCGGCCTTATAGGCTCCCGGTGCACTGAGGGTCAGGATGTAGGTGTCGTCAGAGCCGGCATACTCTACAGCCTCGACCAAACCGGTGTTCCCGCCGCTCTCCACGCTCCAAAAGTCACCGGCGATCGAAACCACATTGTTCGAATTCCGTTCCACCGGGATGCGGGCGCAGAGGTTTGACTTGACCTTGATCTTTTTTGTCGTGAGCGCACCGCTCGGCTCGGTGTCGAGGATCTTCAGGACAGGCTCGATGGCATATCCAATGAGGTCGGGGTTTATCCCGGTAGTGTTGGGTAGCGTGAGCTGCAGCAGATAGCTGCCATCCTTGGCGTCCTTCAGCAGCGGCAGGGGCCCGGGATCGGCGGTGATCACTCTTGATCTGGTTTTGGTCTTGAACTCCCATCCCTTTTCCGGACGTGTCCAGACCTTCGCGGTAAACTGCGTGGCGGAATCTTTTTTGACGACTTTCACCTTGTGGTAGGCGGCGCCGTGCCGTGCCGCCGCGCCCCCTTCGCCTTCATGCTTCTGGTAGCCCAATGCGGTACCGAAGACGAATAGCCAGTCGAGGTACTTATACTGGTCCGTTTCTTTACGCAACCTCGGGACGATGGTGGAGATTTTCTCAACCGGGTAGGCGCCTTCTTTCCCGCGGAAGTAGAATTCGGGCGCGACAAAAACCTTGAGAATCTTACGGTCGGCGCTCACGTCCGGATACGCCCGTTGGATGGCCTGGATCATCGCTTTGCAGCGGAACTCGATATCCGTATTCGGGGTTGCGTGCCCTAGATAATCCTTTCCCATGGGAATGGTGTCGTTGCGAACGTTAAAGCCGATAAATTGCACCTGCTCGTAGTTGTAGGCAGGCACCTGCGTGGGCATTATGGCCAGGGCGAGGCCGTTATCTTCCTCGTCGTCGCTGTGGGCCTGGATCTGGACGCGATACGGCAGCTTCTTTTGATCGACCTTGGACTTGTCCCAATGGATGGTCGCGGTGAGCAGGTTGTATTTGCCGCCGGCGATTTGCTCCTTGGTCAAGGGGGCGAAGAAGACCAGGCCGTCCTTGTCGTAGAGGTGAATTTGGCCATTCTTCAGCTTCGCTTTCGATACATCTTCGCCCTGTACTTCCCAGGCGACTTCCATGGAATTTTCTTCCAGGTCCCATTTGGATTTGCCGGTCAGCTTCCAGCGGGGGTAAAACGGCTTCAGCTTGATGAACGTTTTTTCGTCTTCTGGATCCTTGTAGTAGCGAACGGAGACGAAATAGGGAGCACAGGTGGAGGTGACCTTGTTAGGCTTTTGCAGAATGCCGGCCGTTGCTTCGCTCTCCCCTTTCCAGGTGAAGTCCACCGGGCCGGGCGCGCCGGCTTCGCTCTTGGTCAGGATGCGGGTCTCGGTCACGTCGGCGACGGTCTTGGTGCCGCTGGGCTTTTCCACCACGTTCTCCCCGTAGCCTTGCTCGTCCTTTACTTCGGCGTAGTAGCCGGTGGCGCGGATTTCGAAATCCTTCTTCGTGCCGCGCGTATCGTCGCCCGCGAGGACGTACTGCAAAGGGCAGGTTTCGGTGCCGGGGTCGAAGAACGCTGGGAGTTTGGTTATGGCGGCGGTGGTGGCGGGCAGCCGCTTATTTACTTTGACGGTATGGGTTTGGGCGACTGGCAGCGCAGCCGCTGTCCAGGGCTCCGGCTTGCATATCATCCCGCCGGTGCCGCGGTCCGGATCGAGGACGGTTTTGAGCGGATCGACGTCGAAGGTTTCGCAGCCTACCAGTTCGATAAGGGCGCGGTTAATCTCGGCATCGACTTTCGTTCCCCAGTTGTATTGCGCTACGAGATCCTTCTGACCGTCTAATCCGTTGTCTTTTAGGAAATCGCCAAATGTCTTCCCCTTAACGATGGCGAGCTTGGTTGCGTCTTTGCGGGGACCGTAGGCGATACTCATGCGGAAACAATCTCCACTACTTCGTACATGGCGTCGGTGCCGTCGGGGGTCAGGGATAAAACGTCAACCGCGGATTGAGGCGTTTTGCTGGCGACCACGATTTCGAATTTTGCGATCGCCTTAGTCTCATCAAGGGCGGCGGTTTTCTCTTCCGCCGGTTCCTTAAGCTTAATTTTTGCGCCTTCCAGTTCCTTGAGCCCGGTGGGGATCTTCTCCTGGATGTGGAACTTGAGCTCGATCTTGGTAATTAACTGGAGCGTGAATTCGACAATGTTGGGACCGGTAGGAACGACGTTCCATGTTTTGGTGGCATCGCCGTCGATCCAGTATTTCTTCTTCTGGGGCTCGTCGAGAGTGAACGTTACCGTATGCGGGCCTTTGCGCAGCTTCGTGAATGGCGCGCCAGTGGTTTTGACTGTCTTGCCGGTTCGTTTGTCCGCGGTCTCCGTTGCCGCGACGTCGATTTTTATGTCTTCGATGGAGCCGGGCGCGTCGCCGGCTTTCACGATGACAGTCATTTTCGCTGCCCGCTCCAGGACGAATTGTACGGAGGTGATCTCGCCTTTGCGAACGACGACATCTTCGGCGGTGGTTACGGCCAGCGGCAGAAAGGCGTCGGGCAGCGTCCCGATGGCGACTCTGTACTTCTTCGCATCGTCCAACGGATCCCAGGACGCGAATGCGGCGACGGTGGACTTCTCGGTGCCCGCAACGGTGGCCTGGATTGCATCCGGAACGTCCTCGCCATCGTCATCGATGACGTGGACCCAAATCGCCCCTTTGGCGAGCGGACAGGATAAAACCGCCGCGCCGACTTTTGGCTGGGTGCCGCCGTGTTTTTCCTTACAGACCCAGTTGTCGACGGTGGCCGGCTGGTTCTCCATCTCCTTGTTGCAGATTTTGCAAAGCATATTTGCTCACTTGCCTGCCGCGGGAAACTTGTGCGCCACAACCGGACGGCCGTGCGTCGCGGTCATCATCCGGTCCCTCATCAGGTGCAACCTGAGGTCGGGCGGGGCAGCGGGGTTCGCCATCATTCGGCGCGCCCATGCGCGCTCCGGAGAAAGCTCAAATTCCTGCCCGAAAGCGATCATCAGCTCGATAAGTACAGCGATGCTGGTCTCGGTGTCGATGCCGAACTCGCCGCCCCGTTTCACGGCGAACTGAATCGACTGGCGTACTTTCGGTTCACCGAACTCCAGATAACGGTTCGGATAATCGCGCGCGACTATATCAACCATGCGGTCTTCCCAGATCTTCTGGCGGAACCCGCTAAATATGTCTAGTTGCGATTGCCGTATGGTGAGCATGCTTCCAGGACCAAAGTCTACCTGATTGGACGGGTCTGGGCAACACGCGCGGAGGGTGTGTGTCGTTAATATGTGAAATGTCCGGTGTAATTCACACATGATCTGTCCGCTTTGCAAAAGCGGCGAGGGACGCTGGATGGGTGAAAACCCTGAAGCAATACTCCGCCGCGGAAACGGAGCGGATGATGAAACTACAAGACGTGCTATTGAAGGCAATGGCGAAGAAGATCACATGGCGGGATGCTGCCGAGATCATCGGGGTGACGGACCGGACAATGCGGCGATGGCGATATCGAATGGAGACGAACGGCTATTCGGGACTCGTCGACCGGCGGAAGGGCAAGCCAAGTGAAAAGCAAATTCCGTTGGTGACGGTGGAGAAAGTGCTGCGGCTTTATCAGGAGAAGTACTTCGACCTGAACATCCGGCATTTTCACGACAAGTTGCGGGAAGAGGAAGGAATCCAGTTGAGCTACACATGGGTGCAGAAGGCGCTGCAGGGGGCCGGGTTGGTGGCTCGGAAGAAGAAGCGAGGCAAGTACCGGCGGCGGCGGGAGCGACGGCCAATGGCCGGGATGCTGTTGCATATCGACGGCAGCAAACATCGGTGGTTGGGCAACGAGGCCTGGTACGACTTGATCGTAATCCTGGATGATGCGACGAGCCAAATCTACTATGCCCAGTTGGTGGAAGAGGAATCGACGCGAACGGTGATGGCCGGCCATTGGGAGGTAGTAGTGAACCAGGGATTGTTTTGTTCTCTCTACAGCGACCGGGGCAGCCATTCCTTCTATACGCCGAAAGCTGGCGGAAAGGTCGATAAACAAAGGCCAACGCAGGTGGGACGGGCGATGAAGGAACTGGGGATTCAGATGATTGCGGCCTACTCGCCGCAAGCGCGAGGCCGGAGCGAGCGGAGCTTCGGGACTTGGCAAGGGCGGCTGCCGCAGGAGTTGCGGCTGGCGGGGGCGCAAACCCTGGAAACTGCCAACCGATTCTTACGGGAGAGTTACATAGCCGAGTTCAACCAGAAGTTCATGGTACCGGCCGCCCAGAAAGAACTGGCCTTTCGGCATACCCCGGGAAAGGAGTCGGACTGGATCTTCACGGTGCAGACCGAACGGATCGTGGAAAAGGACAACACCGTCGCCATCGCCGATCGCCACGATGCGCCTCCTTCTTCCCGCAACGCTGCTCTCACTCGCTTCGCTATTCCCGCAAACGAAAAGCAACGGCAAAATCGTCGATGGAATCGAACGCCTTCTCTACATCGCCAATACAACCGGTATCAGCATCCACGACATCAACGATGGCCATAAGTTGCTCCGCCAATTCGCCGTCCCGGATACGGCTAGTTATAAGGGCATCTCCGCCAGCGTCTCGCTGGGCAAACTTTACCTCACCTCAAACCTCAGAGATGAACTCGTTTGCATCGATCTGGCTACCGATAAAATCGACTGGCGCCGCCACTACGACGGGGGCTACGCCGACAGCCAGGCCATCACCCCCGATGGCAAGACGCTCTACGTACCCATGCGCGATTCCGATAGTTGGTGGGCCATTGATGCCGCCACCGGCGATGTCAAATCCAAAATCAAGACGGAACACGGACAACACTATAACGATCATCCCATTCTCGGCATCGGACCCCACAACACGTGGATGAACCCCGATGGCTCCCGCGTCTATATGTCCGTCCTCACCGTTCCGTGGATCTTCATCGCCGATACGAGGACCAACCAAGTCATAGGTAAGGCCGGTCCCTTCGGAAAGGGCATTCGTCCGTTCGCCGTCAGTGACGATGAGAAATTCATCTACGCCAATGTCGATTGGCTCCTCGGCTTCGAAGTCGCTGAAGGGCGCACCAATAAAGGGTTCGGCGGCAAAGTTCTGCACCGTGTCGAGGGCAAAACGCCTCCCGGCCGGCTGGCGCAAATGCCCAATGTCCCGGCCAGGAAACCGCACAGCACCGATAGCCACGGCATCAATCTCCGCCCCGATCAAAAGGAGGTCTGGTTCGTCGACGGCGTCTTCGGCTACGTCTACGCTTACGATGTTTCCAAGCTCCCGCCGCGACTCGCCGCCGAAATGCCCATCTTCAAGGATCCCAAGGAAACGCCGAAGCCCGGCTGGGTCTCCTTCAGCATCGACGGAAAATACGCGTACCCCGATGGCGGCGTCGTTTATGACGCCATGACGCACAAAGTGGCCGCCTACATTCCGACCAGCGAGAAGCTGATTGAGATCCAGTTCCGCGATGGAAAGCCCATCAAAGCGGGCCACCGCTAACGCGCTCCGATGCGGTAGCAACCGCCGTCTATCTTGGTCGACGCGGGATCGGATCCCACACTGCCTGATCGCGAATCCACTCCGCTGACCAATTAATCCACATCGGCAAGAGTCCTTCGATGACAATATCGAGCGGCCTGGATAATGGAACCAAAATCACGCCGGGAAACGAACTCTCCGCTTTGAACCGCCTGAGGTGTTCCGGCATTGTCCGAACATCGCCGGTGACCAGGACGCGGTTTTCAAGTGCGGCCAAGCGTAGCACATCGTCATCGGTGGTCCCATCGGCAATGACCCCTACGAACCCCCGGAAGTCGATGCTTGGCTCCCTACGGTGTAGAACGCGCCAGATTATGGGATTAAGATTGGCATCGGCCTGCAATGAGATTTTCAACGCCGCTTCGCCCCCGTTTCTTCCATCGCCCCTTCAAAGGGCTCCAGCTTGTGCGCAGGTCGCGGGTACCTAACCTTAATCTCTTCGTAGACTCGATCCTGGTCTGCAAGATATGCTTCAATCTCAGCCGGATGCTCAAAAATAAGTTTAAGTAGTCCGTAGCGTTTGCCGGCGCCATCCGCCATCTATCAACGCCTCAGCCGCCGATACTCTTCTCCGGCATTTCTCACAACTTCGACCACTGCCTGAACCGGCTTTGCCTCCGGGCGAAGGATGGTGAGGATGCGGCCGTCCGGCGCAACGTCGAACTGCCGGGTCCAAAGGTCGAATGAGGAAGTTCCGGCGGACAACAACATCCGGGGCTTCCCAGCGGCCGAACCATTGTGAACGGAAACCTGGAAAAGCTTTCCATCAGCGGTGTATAGCAATTCGTCTCCTTTGGCAAGCCACACCGGGGCACGTCCGGCGGCAATGCGTTTGGGAGCGGCGCGCGACGGGTTCGGGTAGGGCGCGACGTACACTGCAAATTCGCCGATGGGTCCGCTGGCATAGGCCAGCCATTCGCCATCGGGCGACAATTGCCCATCGATCTCCCACTCGCGCGTCGTCAGCACGCTGTGAACGCCACGGCCGGAAAAGGAGTACGCCTTCAAGTCGGCCTGCGTGTCCGGATGCACGCCCTCAGCAAACAATAACTCATTCCGCGCCGCCGACCAGAACAGCGGGAACTGGCCAAAATTCGATTCTTCTGTCAAGCGCACCAATTCCCGGTTACCATCCAGGTCAATACGGTACAGATTCATCAGGTCGCCGTTGTCGCGCTCCGACCCGGCGACAACCGAACGGCCGTCCGGTGACCACGCCAGCCGGGGCTTTCCTACCTTGGTTGTCAGCAATCGCGTGGCCGCTTTCGTCTCCAGGTTTACAATGTCGACGGCCCATTGATCGAACGTCTCTCTGGTGACGATGCCGGCCAGGCGCGCGTCGGCGGGCGAGAGTCTCACCTGTTCGTACTCCGCCGCCGGCAATGGGAGTTCCACCACCGCTCCGGCCGCATCCAACCAGGCGATTCGACGCTGCTCCAAAGACGGCCCATGAACGTAGGCCAGTACACCGCCACGCGTCAAAGCGGCTTGCGGTCCAGTCCACCCCCAACTCCCCACACTGGCCGCCAACGTTACGGCCGGACCGGTAGCGCGTAGACTCCCTTCATCGAATGGCGCACCCAGGAGTTTCTCTCCCTGGGCGAATACCAGCAGCCCTCCGCCCACTAGTCCGCCCTCGGCCGGGAATTGAATGTCCGACGCTCTCTTGTCTTTCAGTGAATAGGCGCTCAAGGTGTTTTGGAGTGGGCTGCGGCGTGTGGTAAACAGCAAGCGGTCTTCCAGCAGTTGCTGCGGGAAGACGTACGCCACGCCACGCGCGGTTGCCTCGGTCGAAATCACTCGTTCCGGCTGTCCGCCAGCGGCGGAAACACGCCACACGCCGGCATTGCCGCCCGCCGAGCCAGCGAAATAGATAAAGCTGTCCTGCCCCCAGAACGCCGAGACGACGGTCGATCCGTCTAAACGCGTAACTTCGCGCCTGGCTCCATCCGGGGCGAGAACCTTAATCCCAATGGCGTCGACAATTCCCAATTGCTCGCCGGTAGGGGCAACAAACACGCGATAGGCGTCATCGGACCCTTCCACTCGCCGGGAAAACGACTCGTTGAAAAAACGCCGGTAGATCTTGCGGCGCTCGCCGCCGTCGGCAACGTAGACTATATGGTCGCCTGCCGGAGCGATAGCCAGGTCGCGGAGTCTGCCGCCGGCCGGAAGTGCAATTGAAACTGTTGATCGCGCGGCGACCGGAACCGGCGGCGTTGCCCAGAAGCGCCAAATGGCGATCACCACACCCGCGACGGCTATTGGGACTAGTGCCCGCCAGAGCCGGTTTACTGGCCGCGGCACGGGCGCGGGTGGGATCGCGGCCCGCGGCTGGACAGGCGCCAGCGGCTCAGGAGGCCTGCCCACCGGAGCCACAAATCGATAGCCGATTCTCGGGACTGTCTCGACGTAGCGCGGATTTTCGGCGGAATCATTTAGCACACGCCGCAGCCGGTTCACCGCCGTGTTCAGCCCAAGTTCGAATTCCACGTGGGTCCCGGCGGGCCATAATTTTTCCCGGATTTGCTCACGGCTAACCACTTGCCCAGCGTTTTGGAGAAGTAACCGGAGTACCTCGGCCGGCTGCGGCGCCAGGCGCACCCGAATTCCCGCGTTTTGCAACTCCAGCCGTTGAAGGTCGAAGCGAAAAACGCCGAAAGTCACTAGCGACATTTCGTTTTCAACCGGCATCGTCTTGTGAAGATTTCATGATATACCACTTGCTAAACGATTTGCAGTCAACATTTTGAGCGCTCATGCGGCGGTTTCATGCCACTTTTATGCGCGGTCACGCGCAATTCGGGCCAATCTGGTTGCTCCCGAGCCGAAGCAGACCGCTTAGCTGAGGATCACGTCAAAAAAAGGACAACCCGGAATATGAAACTCTCTACCATCTTTTGCGCCGCGATTGTCACAATCTCCGTTCAACTCAACGCCGCGCAGGGCATCCTCACCGATGACGCCACGGTGCAAGTACAACTCCCCGCCAACAACTTTGGCAACCTGCCGCAGATGCAGGTCGGCCTCCAATCCAACGCGTTTCTGCGATTCTCGCTAACGGGGCTTCCCGCCGGTACCACTGACCTCAATGTTCAAAAAGCGAATATCCGCCTTTACGTGAATCGCGTGCTGGCGCCCGGCGACGTGGAGTTCCACTACGTGGATGTTCCGTGGTCCGAAAAAACCGTCACGTTCGCCAGCGCTCCTCCGAAGAATGGAGCCTACGGCCAGTTCGCGGTGGATTCCGCTAACGCCTTTGTCAGCTTCGACGCGACCAGGATCGTTCAGCTTGCGCTGAAGAACGGTCTCCCTGGTTTCGGAGTGGCCTTGACACCCAAGGGAGGAGTTGAGGTCTTCTTTGACAGCAAAGAGAGCACTGGTACGTCACAGGCGGCACAGCTTGACATTCAACTCTTTGGCCCAGCCGGTCCAATCGGTCCGGCCGGACCAGTCGGACCAGCCGGGCCCCAGGGGCCGACTGGAAGTACCGGATCCTCCAGCGTGGTGGGCAATCTTTCCAGTTTTCAGGTGCAGGATTATTCGTTGGCGTCGCTGAATTCAGTTACCCGTCATCTGGCCTGTCCCGCCACCTATCCGACGTTAGTCTCTGGCGGCTGTGGTTTTCCCTTCGTCGAAGGAAGTCTTACCAGCGGCTCGGATTTGAAGTATTTCTACTCAGGCCCACGTACGACTAGCTCCAACTCAGCCTGGACGTGCTCGGTTTCTAATAACTCGTTCAATACGGTGACCGTGCGCGTATACGTTAATTGCGCCCGTTGAGGCTCACCATGAAAACGACAATCCTGCTTGCCATGGCCGTGGCCGCTTCCGCCCACGCCAGCGTAATCGTAAACGGCTCGTTTTTTGTGGACGACCAGAAGCAACTGTTTAACATCTTACTCTTGAACCCAGGCACGTTGACCGTTCGTTCGGCCGGATACGGGGGCGATTCAAACCTCTCCGTCAAGTCCGGCGGATTCGATACGGTGCTGTCTCTCTTTTCAGCCGGGCCGTCAGGACAACTGTTGGCGTTAGATAACGATGGAGCGTGTCCGCCATCCCCGCCGGATCCGCTCACCGGTTTCTGCGTTGACGCTTATCTAAACCTGTTCCTCCCCGGCGGCAATTACTTTCTGGCGCTTACCCAGTATGACAACTTCCCCCTCGGCCCGGCGCTTACAGACGGGTTCTCACGAGAAGGACAAGGCAACTTTACGCCCGGCCTGAGTGGGTTTCCGGGCGTATCGTTCCTCGATCAGGGTGGAAATCAGCGAACCGGCAATTGGACGCTGATTTTCGACGGCGCCAATGACGTGACAACCGTTCCGGAACCCGGGACGCTGGAAGTTACGGCCGTATTTGGAGGATTGCTGGCATTGCTGGCGCGCCGGCGCGGCTTCCGAGCCGCGCGCGTAAGCAAGCGCTGCTGACGCGTGTTTCCCGTCTATCCTAAACACCTCCGCATTTCATCGTTAAATCCTGTAAACTACCAACCGATCGTAGCGTTCGCGAACGTTGTCCCGACATGTTTGCGCGGAAGAACTCGAGTGGAAAGCCCTAAGCGATAAACCGAATCGCACAGGTTGCAATTTTGAGCGATTGCCTTTGCGGGCTCACGATCGGACAGGATTTTCGGGCGAGGCTCCACGGCATCGTTACCGGCTCAACAGACGCCTCCGTTGCCGGGGCAAAAGTGACACTGCACAACACCGCGACGGGGATCACCGTTAAGCGGGAGAGCGGAGTGAACGGCGCTTACCTTTTCGACAACGCTAAGCCCGGGAATTATGTGGCTTCCGCCGAAATGTCCGGATTTTCGCGTCAACAGCATGAGGGGATACTTGTCCAGACACGCGCCGGCGTGACGGTTAATTTTAAACAGGCCCGGCGGCCTGGCACCGGGGCGAGGATTGCGATTGTATCGCCGCTGGGGAAATTAGAAGTACAGCTTCAACGCCATCTGAATCTGCCGCGCCGAGTTTGACACTGCCGTGATGCGGCCGTACGTCCCCGCGCCGACGATGACGTTCGGGTTGGCGAAGTATGGCGAGTTCGATAGGTTGTACGCTTCGGCGCGATACTGCAAGCGGACCCGCTCGGTAAAGGAAAAGAACTTGCTGATCGTGAAATCGAGACTCCTCAGCCCTGGTCCCCAAATAAGACCGCGTCCCGCATTGCCGATGTTCCACACCGCCGGCGACGAGAGCGCCGTCGTATCGAACCAGCGGTTCACGGTTCGTTCGCCCTTTGGCAGATTTGGATCGCGGCTGGCATTCGGATAGGTCGCCGATCCGCAGTTGCACGTGTCGATGTTGTTTCCCGGATTTAGCGGAAAACCCGCCTGGATTGTGGCGATCGCGCTAGCCTCCCATCCTCCAACGATGGCATCGAGCGCGCGGTTCCTGATATCGAACCTCCGCCCGCGGCCGAACGGAAACTCATAGACCGGCGCCAGTGAGAAGCGGTAGGGAGAGCTATCGAGACTGATGCCGCGGTCGAGGTCCCGGTTATTCAGCGGATCGCGATAGCCGTTCTCGCCGGTGTTGATCAGCTTGGAGAACGTAAAAGAGGCGAGGTAGCTCAAGCCTTTTGAAAAGCGCCGTTCGCTTTTGAGCTGCAGAGAATGGTAGCTCGACGAACCGATCCAACTCGCCGACGTGACGCCGTTGGGATACTGCGGATAGCGAACGAACGGCGCGATGCGGCGGCCCTGCGCCTGGGGCGAGAGGTCCACTGGAATCGCGTTCAGGTTGTAAGAGCCGTAGTGGAGGTGAGTACCTCTACTTCCCGCGTAGCCGGCTTCAAACAGAAAGCCGCCGAACTGCCGTTGCACGTTGAGGTTCCACTGCATGAAGTAGGAGGTGGGGTTGTCGTCCGGGAAAACAGTGACCGCGAGCGCGTTCCGTCCGAGCTTATCGACGGGCACATAGGGGATACGGTCGAGCGTGGTCCGGGGCGTGATCTGGTCGATCGAGTTATAGCGGCCAGCGTCGGCGTCGGCGAAGATCGGATCGGACTGCATGAAACCGAACGCGCCGCTTGACATCGTGCCCACCGCGAACAAGCCGAAGCCGCCGCGAACGATCGTCTTGTCGGCGACGTTATAGGCGAAGCCGAATCGCGGTCCGAAGTTGTTCAGGTCGTTCGGCCACGGCGTCCGGCGGAAGCCATCCGTTCCGAACTGTTGCATCTGGCCTTTGTTCAAGTCGAAAACGCCCGAGCGATTCTCGGCTTCATGGTACCAAAGCGGCGCGTCCCAGCGGAGGCCGAGGTTGATGGTCAGCTTGCGATTGACGCGGAAGTCGTCCTGAACGAAGAGCGCATAGACGGCAGTCCGCGGCTTGAAGAAGCCGGGGAAGATGCGGTATGCCATGTTACGCGGCATGCCGAGGAGGAAGCTCGCGTAATCCCAGCCCGTGTTGGGGACGCCGACCTGATTGGTGTAGATGGGCTGGAAGTCCCAGCGCGTGGTACCAGGGTTCGGCTGCAGATTGTCGGTGCGGATCAAGCGCGCTTCGCCGCCGAACTTGATGGTGTGGCGGTTGCGCACCCACGAGGTGACGTTGACGATTGACTTCGAGTCCTGCAACTCGAAGAACAGCGTGTCGCCGGAGGAGCCGAGCGGCGCGTAGTTGGTGAATACGAAATCGGGCGTGCCCAGCTTGTCGTCGCCGTTGGGCAAACCAAGGATGCCGAGCGAGTTCGTGGACACCTCGCCGTAGCCGGCGACGGTGCGCTTCGGATAGGTCTGGAACCAACCGAGGTGGAGGTCATTGGTCACGCGCGGGCTGAGGATGCGGACGTAGTTGGCGACCACCTGGCGGCTATGATTCTTGGTTGCGCCGAAGCCGAGCTGGCCGGGGTTGCGGCCGCCGGACTGGGAGCCGGGAAAAGCGTTGGCCGGCGTGGAATCCGTCATGCGGCCGGAGTAGCGGACGAAGAACTTGTCGACGTCGGTGAGGTTGTGGTCCACCTTGATGTCGTACTCGACGTTGTCGTTCTGCACCGAGCCGAAGTTGGTGTAGTTGGCAAAGTTGGTGTTGATTTGCGGCAATGGATAAAGCGCTTGGACGTTGCGCGCGGCGGGGCTGATGCGGCTGGCTGGAATGACGTTACCGGCGAACGCGGTCCGTTGATTGTTGGGACCGGTGGTGGTGGCGGGATCGAAGATTGGAATGGGTACGCCGGCGACGTTGGAGAGCGTCGAGAAGTTGCCCTCGCGGAAGGCCGGCGTGGGAACTGTCAGGTTGTTGAATGCAGACTGGCCGCGCTGCGTGGTGAACTGCATGTCCCCGAAGTAGAAGGTTTTGTTCTTCCTGATCGGGCCGCCGATGGTGCCGCCGTATTGGTTCTGGCGAAGGATGGGGCGCGCATGCGTGTAGTAGTTTCCGGCGTTCAGCTTGTCGTTGCGCAGAAACTCGAACAGCGTGCCGTGGATGGCGTTCGTGCCGGACTTGGTCGTCGACTGCATTATGGATCCGGAGGTCTCTCCGAACTCGGCCGAGAAGGAGTTGGTGACGATTTTGAACTCCTGAATCACGTCAGGATTGGGATTCACTGGATTGCCGGCCCAGACGTGACTGGACGAGTGCGCGCCGTCGATATAGTACGGATCCTTGCGAACCAGGCCACCCTGTGCGATGGAGTTGCCATCGCGATTAAGGACAACGCCGGGGACAAGCAGACGGAAGTCCTGCGGATTGCGGCCGAGTGTTGGAAGGCTCATTACCTGGCGGTTCTCGATGATGCCCCCGAGCGTGCCGGACTCTGTTTCGAGAAGCGGCGTCTCCGCCGTGATGTTGACGGTCTCGGTGACGGCGCCGGTTTCAAGGGCGATATCGATGCGAAGCTGACGGCCGGTTTCCAGCGTGACTTTGTCGCGAACGAACTTCTTGAAGCCGGGCACTTCGGCCTCGACTTTGTACGATCCAGGCGAGAGGAAGTTGAGCAGATAGTTGCCTTGCGCGTCGCTGGCGTTCTCGACCTTGACACCGGTGAGGACGTTGGTGATTGTGACTTTCGCGCCGGGCACAATAGCGTTCGATGGGTCGCTGAGTGTGCCCAAAATGCTGCCCGTGTTGCCTTGACCGAAGAGGGCAAGGCTAAAGACGGCGAGACCGGTGTAGGAAGATAGAACCCGTTTCATGCCGACGAGGATATCAAATTTCAGAACGCTATTTAATCCCGCGATGGTAGATGAGGGCGGGTTTGGCTTGGCGCTCGCGGTCATTGGCTTGGCGGAGCTGTTCGAAGGCGCGAGCGGCGTCGGCCTCGCGGCCAGCCTTTTTGTAGGCCTGCGCGAGGTTAAGCAGCGCCGGCGCGTAGTTAGGACGAAGGCGGACTGCCGTCTCCAGCGAGGCCATGGCGCTGTCGATCCTGCCTGCCTGCAACTGAACGCGGCCGAGCAGGGCGTGTGACGCGGCGAACTTCGGATTTCGCTGGATGGAACGGGCGAGGAGCGATTCAATGGCGGCGACGTCTCCGTCGAGCGCGAGGCTGGCCGCGGCGGCGAAGTAGGGAGCGCGGAAGTCGCGCGGGTTATGGGATTCCTGCGCGACCGAGGCGCGGTCGAGATCGGTGAAACGCTTGGCGTTGAGGAGAACGGTGGCGAGTCCGTCGAAACAGATTGGGAAGCCCGGCCTGGCATCGAGGCAGCGGCGGAGTTCCCGCTCGGCTTCGTCGTAGAGGTTGAGATCCTTCAGGGCGAGCCCCCGGCCGGCGCGCAGGAGGAACGAGCCTGGGTGGAGAGAGAGCGCTTCGGTGAAGACGTCGAGCGCGGCTTGCGGCGTGTTGTTGGAGAGGAATATCTGGCCGAGCTGAATGTGCGCGGCCTCCGAGCGGGGATCGAGCGCGAGTGCGGCCTCGGCCTCGCCGACGGCCTTTTTAGCGTCACCCAAACCGTCGTGTGCCTTGGAGGCGAGCAGGTGCCATTGCGTGGAGACTGGCAGGCGGTTAAGCGCCGCGAGCGCTTCGCGATGCTGCCCGCCTGCGATAAGCTTCTCAATCATGGGCAGGGAATCGCTGGATATCTGGGCGAACAAGGCGAGCAGCGCGACGATCCACATGCTACGGATTATAAGCCTGGCCGCGTGGGCACAGCAGCCGTGCGCGGAGTGCCACAAAACAGAAGCGGATCTGCATGCGAAGACCAATCACGCGCGGACGCTACGGCCTGCCGGGGAAAGCGGGTTCGCGCGGTCGTTGCCGGACCGCCCGCTGGGCGAGGCGCGGGGCGGGTTTCTGCTGACGTATTCGGCTTCGGCAAAGGAGAACGGTCTTGCGGTACGAGCGGAGCGGGGCGGGGAATCGGCCGAAGGACGTATGGAATGGGTGCTCGGCGCGGGAGATCAGGGCTTGACGCCATTGATCAAACTAGGCTCGCAGTGGCTGGAGCATCGGATCAGCTACTATCCGAAAGCGGACCGCTTCGATTTGACGTTGGGTCACCAGCCTGGGGCGTCGCGTACGGCGAAGGCGGCTCTTGGAGTTGTGCAGACCGATGCGACGATCAAGGCTTGCCTGGGCTGCCATGGCGGTGCGCCGCCCGGCTTAAGTTGCGAGAATTGCCACGCGGGCGCGGCCGGGCACGCGCGTGGCGAGGGAAAGGCGTCGAAACCCTCGGCACTCTGCACGGAGTGCCATCGGTTGGATGGTCCGAACGATGCGTTAGCGGTGCGATTCCAGCCGCTGCGATTGGTGAAGAGCCAGTGCTTCGTCAAGGGGCAAGTGACGTGCGCGAACTGCCATCCGGCGCATCGGAACGCTGTTCGTGACGACCCTGGCTTCTATCGCGCAAAGTGCGCGGCGTGTCATGCATCGGAGCATGTTCGATCAGGTCGCGACTGCCTGCCTTGCCATATGCCCAAGTCGACGCCGGCGCCGTACTTGACGTTTACGGATCATTTTATTCGGAGGTAGCTGGCGTTACTTCGTCACCGTCCAGCGTCCATCGGCGAAATCTTGCTCCCGAGAAACTCTGATACACTCTCGCACCGCTACATACACCCCCCTCGACGAGCAGGAATTAGGAGCGTTTTTACAATGACTTTGCTTGCGGCGAGATAATCAAAAAGGGCTCGTCTGGGAAATCTGTGGGCGGTTTAAACTCGTCTGAGTCGTTGGGAGCGCAAGCGGTGGAGTTTGCGGCAGGCGGAGTCAAAGGACCGTTGCGCTTCCTCCGAGTCGCGATGATAGAGGAGTGGCCCGTCATACTCTATTAGGGTTTGCATCAGATCGGCGACCGGCTTCTTCCTGAGCTTTGGAGTTTCCTGAAGATCGCGAATGATCTCGCCGCCGAGCAGCCACAGGTTGTCGATGTGTTTCTGGATGGTCGTTTTTTACAATCCGGATTGGGCAAGATGAAAAAGGAATGGCGTGAAGCACTCCACCAGTTCCTCGCCGGGCGCAAGATCCTGATCGGCGCATCGTCGCCCATCCAGCTTGACGGCCACTCAGGGAGATCGCAGCGGTAGGGCGCAAGGGCGACAAGCGGCGGTCGTGGAGAATGGGAATTTGCAGCCATGCAGATTACCACTATTCTCAACCGATGCCATCGTTTCCCCGGCTTCGCGCGGAGGGTGTGTCGCAGCAAAGTAGAAATGTCCCCTTTCCCAAGGCTGCGGAAAAAGGGCGTGTTAGTCTGAGCCTGCGGGTGAAGCGGAGACGGGCTCTGATGGCCACCAACTCGCACACATCCAATCGACATGCCGTAAACCAGGTACAACGTCTGCACGCAGAAGTCCAGATTTTGGCGTACGACGATATCCTCGACTAGCAACAGGTATTCCTTAGGGCTCAGGAATGATCCTCTTCACGTGGGAACTTTGAAAACGGAGATGACGAGCGAAACGTACTTCTCTCCTTCACCCTTACTTTGCCCACTGGTGCACTGAAAATTACTCTCGCCGGTCAACGGTCATTTACTGGCCAATCGCTGCCTGTTTCCCTCCCGCCGATTTTGGGGCGAAACCTCGCTGGCGTGTCCTCATTGTGGCCATTTTGCCTCAGGTCTCTCGGCACTGCAGGCCGGGTGTTGACCGGCCACGAAGGAGCGACGCGGCGCGCGATTAAACTGGATGGATGTCCTGGTTTTTCCTCAGAATTCGTGCCATATTTTGGAAGGCCATCCGTTTAGAACTGACCCGAGGGAGTTTGGCCAACGGCCGATTCGACTGCCTTGACGGCCAAAGTCCAACAAAATAAACCAGTTGGAAGAAAACTGTACCCCGCCTGACATTGGCCGATAAACGAGTCACAGGGGATGGAAATATATTTTCTCAGTCAAAACAAATGACTTAACTGAAAACGTGCTAAACCAGCCCGTCCGTTTTCTTGCCTCCCCCTGATAGAGTGAAAGTATCAAGGGGTCACGCGCCCTTTACAAAAAGGCCCTCCCTTTAACCGGAGGGCCTTTTTACGTCTAACGTCCGAAAAAGGAGCAGTTTGTGACGAAAGTAGAACGCGCCAAAATCGGCCGTGACAACCGCGCCAGATCCGAAAACCCCGTCACGCCCGAAGGAAAGGAACGATCCGCTCGCACCGCGATCAAAGACGGCGCCCGCGCCGAAAAGCGGAAGCATTTCATCCCGCCCCACAAAGCCGTCGTCGCCTTTGAGAAGCGCAAAAACTACCAGACCCTCGTCGACAATCTCATCGCCATCTACCAACCCTTGAACTATGCCTCCTATTCCGGCATCGCCGTCGCGTGCTGGCAAATCGACCGCCTCAACCGCTGCATCACCACGCACTCTAATCTGGCCCACGTCGCGGACAACAACAAACCCGCCGGAACCCTAACACCCGGGCTCCACGAACTCAGGATTCTGGCCGCCCTGGCGCCCTCCGAACGAACCCAACAG
>Ga0105048_10005467_pt1 | contig 20542 bp, 16 predicted proteins | sample MAT05_FD_78382 | JGI IMG/M metagenome (GOLD analysis project Ga0105048, IMG submission 78382) | Freshwater microbial communities from Lake Fryxell liftoff mats and glacier meltwater in Antarctica - MAT-05 | ecosystem: Environmental > Aquatic > Freshwater > Ice > Liftoff microbial mat | place...
AGGAAGTTGCCGGCCCAAGCAACGGAGCTGAGCTCCCAGAGGTGGGCGAAGTCCTCCTTGAGGAGGTAGGCTCGGACGGTGCGAAGGTTGAGCCGGAGGAGACCCTTGAGGCGCCCGAGCTGCCCGGTTCCCCCGGGTGGTCCCGCGGAGCGCCCGAGGCGAGGACGGCGAGCACGCGACCTTGCCCGAAGCGAGCACGTCGGTAGCCTGTCCGATTCGATGGGGCGCTGGGCTTCCCTCCGATCCGGTGCTTGCTGCCTGTCTCGGTGCCAGTCCGACCCACAGATCCGTCGGAAGAGCCCGAGATTCTTGCGCGTATCGACAGCACGGATGGCGTCGTATCAAGCCTGGCCGAGTACGATGCCCGGCAGATCGAACGCGTGCGTGGGTGGCTGACCGATCCCGAGCCCGACATTCGTGCGTTCACAGAGCGCTTGATCAATTCGCTCACAAAGAGCCATGAAGAGGACGCTGCCCAAAAAGAAGACGAGCGCCGCCGCTGGGGGACATGAGAATCCGGAAGCGGAATCGTCCACTGGGCTCCAGTTGCAGTTACCTCGCACCCGTCGGACGCCGTCCCACAAAAAACTCTTCTTCCTTGATGCCAACCGGAAAAAATCCGCATACCCTCCCCCTCCATGATGTTGACCCTCACCTCGCTGAAGCTCGGGGTTCACGACCTCCTCGACAAGCGGCTCTCTGATCTCCAGAGATCAAAGGCCGGCAACTACTACCAGCCGATGCTCGAAGAGCAGCGCGTTGCCATCGACACCCTCCCACCTGCCCTCACCGGCGGCGCCCCGCTCGCAGCGACCCTCGACGCGCTCGACCAGAACCACGACGGCTACGGTGGAGCCATCCACTTCACCGTCGAGGTCTATTCTCGCCTCCCCGGCGTCGATCCGGAGACGCTCGCCGCCGCCCACCGGATCCGCGCGGCGTTCATCCCGGCCCTCGCCGAGCTCGGGGCCTCCTATCCGATCGAGGCCGATCGCGCGATCGATCGCAAGCCGCTCTTGATCTCCATGAAGGCCGATCTGATGCGCTTCCCCATCGCGGGCGGCGGGACGCTCTTCGACACGGCGACAGCTTTCCTCGACGCGGGCGAGCGCATCCATCACACGCTCAGCGATCGCGCCGACGTGCCCAAGGGAGTGCGCAGGGAGGCCGCGCAGATCCGGTCCACCACGGTGGGATTGCTGGGCCGATTGCGGGCCGACGTGGTCCGTGAGGTGAAGAAGGACAGCACGCTTCCCCGGGATCTCGAGGCGCGGATCTTTGGCTACTTCGACACGCTCGAAGCGATGCAACCGGCTCCTAAGGCCGAAGCGAGCGAGCCCACCGCCCCCGCGGCGCCTGCGGCTCCGGTAGCCCCAACCGTACCGTAGTTTGCCCCTCCGCGACGCTCGCCGAGGAGGCTACTCGGCGAGCGCCTCGACTGCCGTGCTGACCGTCAGCGCGCGGAGCAGCCAGCGTTGCAACATCAGGGATCTTCGCAGGCGGCGACGCGCTCGCGGGCTTCATCCGGACAGGGGATGCCCCGGGTTTCGAGCGCGGCGAGCACGCCCGCGCGCAGGCCCGCCACGGCTTGCTCGGCCTTCGTCGCGGCCTCGTCAGCCTTGGCCTCGAGGGACTCGACCATGCCGGTCAGGCGCCCGATCAGGTCTTTCGATCCGAAGAGCTCGGACATGCCCTGGAAGAAGCGGAGTGTCCCGCCCTGGATCGCCAGATCGAGCCCGAGCACCATGGAGGTGTAGCGCCCACCCTGGGGGACGATGCGCTCGTAGCGCATTGTGCCCGCGCCTGCGCTGGCCAGGCGATGAGCGATGATGCGTTGATTGGCCCGGTCGTAGACAAAGTACTCCGGGATGCCGATTCGCGCGTAGCGCTCGACGTTCTCCACCAGATCCTTTCGGCGGTTGCCGCGGTCCAGCACCTCGAGGACGAAGCCGAGTCCTTTGCTCTCGTCGGCCACGACCCAGGCCATCCGCGGATCGTCGTCGGGTTGGGGCACGTCGAGGACGGCGAGCACGTCCGGGCAGAATGACGGCTCGCCGGGGTATACGACCGCCAGCTCCTCCGCGATGTAAACGACGCGTCCCAGTTGCTTGAAGTGAAGGCCCAGCATGTCGGCGGCGCGCGACTTGGCCTTCTTGTGGGGCCGCCCCTCGCTCATCACGATGCCCACGTCCGAGAGGGCGTCGATGACCTGGAGCAGGAAGCGCTCCCGCGCTGCGGGCGTCATCGCCTTCCATTGCTCCACCGAGGGGCCGCGCGGGAACGACTCAAGAGGAGGCTCGGGCGCGCGGAGCGGGGGTGTCATGATCCTGAGCTTACCCCACTTCACGGGCGGCGGGGAGCCCGTGATCGTCGCGATCGAGGAGCGCTACTCTGTCTCGGCGCGTTCGATCGTCGGAGAGACCTCGTTCCTCCACGAAGACAAGGTGGTCCAGCGCGAAGCGACCACCATCAACGTGCTCGAGGATCGCGTCGTCCTGGGGCCCACCGTCGATGGCCGGCCTTCAGTGCCGTTCACGCTGAAGCCCATGACGGAAGTGGATCACGCGATCTTCGAGAACGTGACGCACGATTTCCCGCAACGCATCGTTTACAGCGCACCCGCCGCGGAAGCGGCTGGTCGCGCGCATCGAGGGCAACGAGAAGGGACAGGCGAAGTTCATGGAGTGGAAGATGCGGCATATTCCCTGCCGTTGAGGCCGAGCTGCAGGGGCGACCCCACAGCCCCTCAGCCGCGGCGGCGCCGCCGCGCGGTCGCCAGCGCGGCGAGGCCGAGGCCGAGCGCGGCGAGCCCGGAGGCTTTGCCGTCGCCACCAACGCGGCATCCGCAACCGCTGCTCTCGCCCGACGAAGCCCCGTTGGCGCCGCTGCCGCCGTTGCCGGCGCTCGTCGTGCTGTCGCTGCCGCTGCCTTTGCCGCCGGCGCCGTTGCCCCCTGCCCCGTTGTCGCCGCCGATGCCGATCCCGCCGTCGGGCGCCCCGCAGGAGGAGGGGTTGGCGTCGCAAGGATCGATGCAGACTCCGACCTTGCAGACCAGCTGTCCTTCGCAGATCAAGACGGCGCAGGCGTCGACGCAGGCGCCGCCGGCGCAGGCCTGGCCGAGGGCGCAGCCGCCGCTGCAATTGTCGGTCACGCAGGCGCCGGCAGAGCAGACCTGGCCTGGACCGCAGCAGATGTTGGAGCAGGCCAGCTCGACGCAGATGCCGGCGGGCGTGGGCGGCGTGCCCTGCTGCACGTTCTGGCAGGCGAAGCCGGGCGCGCAGTGGAGGGTGTCACACGGGCTCTTGACGCAAACATGGTTGACGCAGACGGCGCCTGCCTCGGCGCAGGTCTCGCCGAACTCGCCGACCTTCTGGCACGGATCGAGGCAGCCGCCGCTCGGGCCGCAGGCCTTGCCGCTCGGGCAGCTGCAGCCGGGATCGAGGCCGAGATCGGTGCGCACGACCTCGGTCGCGCCCTGGCCGAGGGCGACGCTGACGCTGGCCATGCCCGGTTTGTAGCCGCCCGCGTCCGAGGTGAGCGCATAGGCGCCGTCGGCGAGGCCGGAGAAGAAGTAGAAGCCGAAGGGGCCGGTGGTGAACGTGTCTGTGACCCCATTGCCGCTGATGCCAACCTGAGCTTTGTAGATCGGAGCCTGGGTCCCGGCGTCGAAGGCGCGGCCCCAGGCGATGTCCTTGGGCGCGAGCGGGACCTGCTGGCCTTGGTGCTCGATCCACACGTCCTTCACGTAGCGCTCGACCTTGGCCTGGTCCTCGTGGATCAGCACGATCTCGTTGATCCCCGGGCGGAGCACCAGGTTCGAGGTGTTGTACTCGACCATGTCGATGTACTTGTTCTGCTCGCCGAGGACCGCGTACCCGACGATCTTGGCGTTGACCATCGCCTGAACGCCGTCGTCGGCCGTCCCGATATGGAGTTTGTAGCTGTCGCAATACTGGTCCTTGGGGACGTAGAGCAGCGCGAAGGCCCAGCCGTAGTAGGCCTGGGTGAGCTCGTTGAGATCGCTCGTCGTCGCGATGCTGAACGAGGACGACAGGGTCGCGCCGTTGGACTTGGAGAGGATGAACGAGATCATGCTCTGCCAGGCCTGCGGCGTGGGCAGCGCGGTGGGATCTTCCAGGAGGCCATGGCCGCCGGAGGGCTCGTAATAGTAGGTGTCGGGGTCGCCGAACATCGTCACTGCGTGGGCCGGCGAGGTGGTGGTGTCGACCTTGGTGTTGTCGAAATACGACCACCAGCCGATCACGACCGGCGAGGTCGGCTCGGCCAGCGCGGGCGCGGCGAGCGTGAAGACAGCGGTGGCGGCGAGGGTGGCCCAGACGGTCGACTTCAGCAGCATGGCTTCACCCTATCAGGATCGTGGCCGTTGGGGGGACGGTCTCTCTTCCTCCATTCATCGCTGCATCCACCCCGGGTTGAAACTTCCACCCGTTGACAGGAGGAGTGAGGGGCGCGACAACGGGAGTATGCGCCGACTCGCCTTCGCCCTCCCGACCGCGCTCGGGCTCCTCGCGCTCGCGCCCTTCGCCCGCGCCGAGGTCACGGTCGCCGTGGATCCCGCGGCCAACGCTCACCCGATCTCGCCGTTGATCTATGGAGTGAACTTCCCGTCGAGCGAGCAGATCGACGGAGGTCGTCTCACGGTGGGCCGCTGGGGCGGGAACTCGGTGACGCGGTACAACTACGAGACGGACACCCGCAACACCGCGGCCGACTACTTCTTCGAGAACCTCCCCGGGTGCTTCAGCGCCGAGGGCAAATACTGCGCGACCCCGCCCGCCGATCCCAAGGAGTCGAGCACCGCCAACGCCTTCCTGGCCCAGATGAAGTCGAAGGCGATGGTGGCGCTCTTCACGGTGCCCACGATCGGCTGGGTGGCCAAGGCGCCGGCCAAGTACAGTCACCCGTTCGACTGCGGCTGCAAGCAGGCCGGGCAAGACTCTTATGATCCCTACGACGCTCCCTGCGGGAACGGGCAGAAGGGCGGGCAAAATAGCGATTGTGGGCCGCAGACGAGCACCTGCAAGGCAGTCGATCCGGCCTGGGCCAAGGCCTGGGTGGAGTACATCGTCGCGAAGCTCGGGCCGGCCAACGGGCAGCGGGTCTACGCGCTCGACAACGAGCCTGCGCTCTGGAGCTCCACCCACCGGGATATCCGCAAGACCAGGCTCGGGTACGACGAGCTCTGGCAGCGGATGCGCGACTACGCCGTCGCCATCCTCGAGGCGGATCCGACGGCTAAGATCGCCGGGCCGGCCGAGTGGGGCTGGCCCAACTACTTCTGCTCCGACGCCGACGACATCGCCAAGGGGTGCTCGGCGAAGTCGCCCGACAGGGCCGCTCATGGTGGCGTGGAGCTCAACGCCTGGCTCCTCGATCAGGCCAAGGACTACGAGCAGCAGAACGGGAAGCGCATCCTTCACTACCTCGATCTGCACTATTACCCGCAGGGCGGCAGCGGGCCCGCTCGCACGCGGTCGCTCTGGGACAAGTCGTACAAGGATCCTTCGTGGATCGACGACACCATCTCTCTGGTGCCGCGGATGCACGACTGGGCCTCACAGCACTACCCCGGCACCAGGCTCGCGGTGAGCGAGTATGATTTCTACGATCACAACAGCGCCGAAGGCACGCTCAGCTACGCCGAGGTGCTCGGCATCTTCGGGCGGGAGGGGCTCGACATGGCCACGGCGTGGGGCGCGCCCGGCGCCGGGGAAGCAGCCTTTGCCGCCTTCAGGCTCTATCGCAACTTCGACGGCCAAGGCGGGCACTTCGAGTCGGTGAGCGTGAAGGCCACCGTGAGCGGCGGGACAGGCGTGGAGGCCTATGCGGCCGTGTCGGCGGCGCGCGTGACCGTCGCGCTCGTCAACGAGAACGGCGGCGCGACCGCGACGACAGTGACGCTGGGGAGCTTCACGCCCGGCGCCAGCGCCTCGGTCTATACCAACAGCGGGAGCGCGATCCAGAAGCAGGCCGACGTGGCCTTGAACGGCGGGCAAGTCGCGCTGACGCTGCCAGGCAAATCAATCACCATGCTGGTCGTCGACGGGAAGAACCCCAACATGCTCCCCGACGCTGGGGACGCGACCGCGACCGGCCCCGGCGCCACGAGCGGCCCCGGCGCCACGAGCGGCGGCGGCGCGAGCGCGGCGACGGGATCCGGCGGCGGGAGCGCCAGCAGCGGCGGTGGGAACTCGTCGTGTGGTTGTCGGATCGCCGGCGATCCCGGGGCGGGCGAGCTCGGGGCGCTTGGCGGTCTCACCGTTGTCGCCGCCGTCGCGCGCGGGCTGCGGCGGCGGAGAAGCGGTAGAGGTCGATGAGCTACCCCTCTTCGCGCAGGCGGATCGGGCCGAAATGGGCCGGCTCGTACGCGGTCGGAGCCTTCTCCTGGTAAAAGGCGCGGAGCTTGTCCATGTCGGCGTGGACATCTCCGGTCATCGGGATGGCGGGGCCGAGGCCAGCCCTCTTGCGCTTGAAGTCGAGGTAGCCTGGCACCACAGGGACGTTGGCGCCGCGGGCGATGTGGTAGAAGCCCGATTTCCAGTGGTCAGCGCGACCGCGGGTGCCCTCGGGCGGGATGCCGAGGACGAAGCTGTCGTGCTTCCGGAACTGCTCGATCATCTGATCGACCACGTTGGTGGCTTTATCGCGGTTGATGGCCACGGCGCCGAGCCCGCGCATCACCGGGCCGAGGGGGCCCTTGACCCAGGCGTCCTTGATCATCCACTGCATGTCGAGCCCGATGCTGTGCAGGAGCGTGACCAGGAGCAGGCCGTCCCAGTTGCTGGTGTGGGGCACCGCGAGGCAGACGTATTTCTTCTCCGGCGGTTGGTCGCTTTCAAAGCGCCAACCGGCCAGGTGGAGCGACGCGGCGGCGAGCAGGTTCGGTTTCAAGGCGCCGACCTTAGCACCTGTCCTCGGGCGTCGATAGATGGGGCGCGCGGTCAGCGGCGCCGGCGCCGGCGCGTCGCCGCGAGGCCGAGGGCGCCGAGGGCGCCGAGCGCGCTCAGCGGCGGGCGAGGCGAGCCCACCGAGGCCTCGCAGGCGCAGCCGCCCCCGAGCGCGAGGTCCAGCTCCGGCTTCACGGGGAGAGGCTCGGGCTCCAGCTCCGGCTCGACGGGGAGATGGATCGGCTTGCGCCCCGGGATCAAGGCCACGATCCGGAAGTCATCGAGGGTGAATCCGCCGCGCTGCTTTGCCCCGTCGGAGACGATCTCGAAGCGGATCTGCGCGGTCTTCGCCCCCTTGAGGTGCGGGCGAAGGTCGATGTCCTCGAAGCGCCACTCGATGTCGCGGTGGTCGAGCGTGCCGTCGTCCTCGTTGGTGCCGTCGTTCTGCCAGATCAAGGCGCCATTGAGGTAGATGCTGGCCTGATCGAAGAAGTTGTCCTGGACCGTGAGCCAGCGGCGGAGCTGGAGGCGGACGCTCTCTTCGCCCTGGAGATCGATCACCGGGCTGCTGGCAAAGACGGCGCTGGCGGACTTGTAGAGCCCGTTGCCGTTGAGGCGATCGCCGAGGACCTTGCTGCCGGAGAAGGCCGCCGCGGGATCGCCGCCAAGGCCCGTCGGCGTGCCCCACTCGAAGTCGCCTTTGCCGTTTTTGGCGTCGCCGAAGGTCCAGCCGTCGATCTGGGCCTCGAAGTCGTTCTCGTAGAGCACCCGGGTGGCGCCGATGAAGGCGCGGTAGTTCTCGTCAGCGCGGTTGTCAGGGAGCTGCAGTGAGGCCGGGCCCGCCTGGGCGATCACCTTGTAGTGAAGCTGGGTGTCTTCTTTGCCGGCGGGGATCGCGCCGGTGTAGTGGCCGTCGGGCCCGAGCGCGAGCATCAACGTGGTCGGGCTCGAGTCCACGCGCCAGACGACGCGGACGCTGTCCACCGGGGTGGACTCGCACTGGGGATAGAGCACCTCGGTGGTGACGTCGATCGGGTAGGACCCCGCGCGCGTGGCGAGGGCGGTGAGCGGCGTGTGATGAAGGACGCGCCCCGACGCGTCGAGCACCGAGCCGAGGCCGTGGGCGACGAAGGCGCGGTTGATCGCGCAGATGTGCGGCGTGCCGTTGGCGAGATCCCCGTCGTCGTCGTCCGCGGCGAGGACCTCGGCGTAGGTGGTAGGGATGTTCGAGGCGCGGCGGATCGCCTGGTAAAAGAGCTGATCGGTGAGCGCGTGGCCCGCGGTCTCGCCGAGGTCGTCCACCAGGAAGGTGCGGAGATCCCACATCGCTCCGGCCCAGATCAGGCCAGTCTCGTGCGGATCCCAGCTGATGTCTTCGGGCCAGCGGCGGCCGGTGCTGAGGTCGCGGAGCGAGCTGTCGTTCTTGAGGTAGAAGCCCGGCGCGAGGCGGGAGTCGTGGGTCACGCTCGAGGACATGATGTCGCCGGTGCCTTCGCCGAGCGCGGCGTCGAGCGCGCCGACTCCGAGGATGCGCGCGTACTGGTGAAAGGCATGACCGAACTCGTGATAGACGACGTCGGCGACGCGCGCGGTGTTGTTGCAGCCGCCGTGCTGGAGCAGGAAGTTGGTCGCGCCGCCGTCCCAGAAGGCGTTGCAGCCCTGGGCGTCGGGCTCGTTGACGATCACCTGGAGCTGGGCGACGAGGAAGCTCATCGACGGCGCGATCGTGGCGGCGTGCGCCTTGACGATGCTCGCGTGGATGTAGGCCGAGAGCTGGGCGTCGCCCTGCTCGTCCTCGGCGAGCGACCACAGCACGGGCTGCCCGTCGACCGCCGAGAACGTGGCGACCGCCGACGGGCTGGAGACGCTGGTGACCGCGACGAGATCGCCGACAGCGTCGACGCTGAGCGAGCCCGGGGCGCCGGTATCCCAGGTGAAGGCGCCGGTGGGATCGCTCATGCCGGGGACGCCGTCGACGGCGAGGGTGAGCTTGGGCGCCGGGTAGGTCGCGCGCCCGAGCTGGGGGGCGCGCACCGGCGCGTCGAACTGAAGCTGGGCGGCGGCGAAGCGGAGCATCTGCTCGCGCGCGAGGGGCGCGCCGCGCGCGGCGTCGACGAAGACCACGTAGCGCGCGCGCGGCGCGGCGGCCTCGACCACCACGCGGTACACGAGGCGGAGGGCCGGGCCGCCCGCGCGCGCGAGGGGGAGCGCCGCGAGCGAGGTCGCCTCGCCGATCGCGGTGACGCCGTGGAGCTCCGCTATCCAGGCGCGCGCGGCGAGCTCGGCCGCGGCGCGGGAGACGTGCGGGGGCGCGAACGGCGCTTCCGCGGAGCCGGTGGCGATCGCTTCGGAGGCGAAGAGGAAGAGGCGATCGTTCTTGAAGCGGACGCTGAGGCGGCCGCCGACGACCGGCACCGTGGCGAGGCCGGAGACCGCGGCGCGCTGCTCGAAGGCCACGGTGCGGAGGCCTTGATCGAGATCGTTGGCGACGAGGACGAAGCGCTCTGCGGGGACGCCGGGGGCGAGGAGATCGCTGTTGTCCGCGAGGAACGCGCGCGCGTGCGCTTCGGCCGACGAGGCGCTCGCGACCGATCCCGGCGCGGGGATGCCGCGGCCGAAGACCCGCAGCGGCGCGTCGGTGTCGCGATCCCAGAGCGCTTGCCAGCCGGCGCCATGGGCGCGTTCGAAGCGCGCCAGGGCCGCGCGGCGCGAGGCCGGCGCGGCGCCCCAGGTCGCGCGGATCTCGAGCGGGATCGCCGGCTGCCCCGGGGCCGCTTCGAGGCCGCCGCTGGAGATCGTCGGCGCCACCGAGGCGGCCTGACGCGCGGCGAGCGCGGGGGCCTGGAAGGCGCGCGCGCGCGGGGAGGCGAGCGCGGCGCCTGCGAGGGCGAGGAGAGAGGCGAGCCTGGGGAGGTTGGATCGCAGCAAAGTGGGCGGACTGTACCACCACGATCGCCGCGGTCGCCGCCTCGCTGCGCGTTCAGGGGATCGAGATCGACATCTTCACGGTGACCGGGGCGCCCACGAACGGCGCGACGTGGAAGGCGGCGCGAAACCCTGTCGCCACGCAGCCGCCCTCGGGCGTGCCCTTGAGGTGGCCGCCGACCACGACGCGGCTGGGGCGACCGCTGGGCTCGATGGTGATGATGACGCGTCCAGTGCGGAGCGCGCCCGCCTCGTGGATGCAGCCGCGCACGAGATCGCGGACCCGCTTCGTTTCGGCGACGACCGTCGCTTGCGTCGGCCCGGAGCCGCCGTCCGAGCCGGCCGCGACGTTGCGCTGACCAGGCGCCGGCTCGTCGTCGACCCTGAACGCGCCCCCGCCCGCGAGCACCTCCGGCGCCGCGGGGGCCGCCGCAGCCGAGCTCGGCGCGGAGGGAGTCGGCGTCGCGGGGGCCGGCGGCAGTGACGCACCGCAGCCAACGAGCGCGAGGACCGCAGCGGAAAAGACGACGCGAAGGGTGATCATGATTGCAGGGCGCCGAGCGTAGCAACGCTGCGATCGCAGCGCACCTGCGGAGCCGCGATCGACGCGGGACCGCTTGTACCGCGCGTGCACAGGGTCCGCGCGCACGCGATCTTTGCGCGGTAAATTCTCGCACGCGCGGGCGGCGGGGCGGGAACGTGAGCAAAGGCCGCGCGACGAGGCTGGCTTGTCGTTTGCTAACCGTCCTGTCGCCGACGTCAGCGCGCCACAGTGGCCGACTAAAGCGTCGTTGACGCGCGCTGGGCGCAGGCGAGCGGGGACCGCGAGGAGGCGCAAAGATGGCTGGAATGCGTGCAGACCCACACGAGAAGGCGACCGCGGACGTCGAGAAGAGCCGCACCGGCGCGACGCGTGAGGCCGCGAAGCCCGGGAGCGACGGGAAGCTCGAGGACGCCGTGCGACGCTCGATGATCGATCTCGAGCAGGAATTGGAGGGCTATCAGCGCCAGCCGCCGGTCGGTGCCAGGCGCCGCGACGAGTTCCCCGCCTGACGCGGATGCCCCACCTGAGGCGCTCTTGTGCGCCTCACTCGCGTCCCTTCCCCTGCGCGCGCCCTCGTTCGGGGCGACGCTCACCGCCTCCAGTACTTGACGAGATCCGGCAGCGCGGTCGTCGACATCTGCACCAGGTGCATCATGTGCGTGACCGGCCCGTTGCCGCCGTAGCCGCGCACGTGGAGGGCGCCGCGGTGCGCCTCGGTCAGGGGCGGAAGCGGCACCATCAGCGCCTTCGGGAGCACGCCAATCATTGAGTGGAGCACCGGCATGGGCTGCGGCGTGGAGGCCGGCTCGCGGCGCAGGCCGACCGCGTCGAGGATCAGATCGGTGGTGAGGTGCGCGTTGAGGTAGCCATAGGTCTCGATCTCGGAGTGGTTGATCGAGAGCAGCGCCCGCCCCTCCGCGGCCTTGCGGGCGAAGCGACGGAGGGGATCGATCTGGTCGGCCTTGGGCCGCTTCGTCCAGGGCACGACCCCGCAGTGGATCGAGTCGAGGAGTAGCACCGCGTCGATGCGTTCGAAGAGCGCGTCGTTGTGGAGCACCTTGAGGACGCCGCCGTACCCGGAGCTCCACGACGAGAGGGCGATCCGCCCGAGCTTCGGCGAGCGCAGGCCGCGCGCCTCCATCACCCACTGCACCCGGGCGAGGATCAGGGCGAAGGCGGCAGGATCGGCGAAACGATCTTCGTAGAGGCCCGAGCCGACGCCGAGGTTCGAGATCATCACGACCGCGTTCACCCCCGCGTAGCCGTAGCTCTCCTCGACGAGATCGGTGTTGCCGTTGAAGTGGACGACGAGATCGTAGGTGCCGTCCTCCGAGGCAAACGAGGGTGGGAACGTGAGGAGCCCGCCGGCGAGCGGGGCGCGGTACCAGCGGACGAAGTGAGCGTCCGCCCGCTCGGCCAGGCCCGTGGAGGGAGGCGGCAGGGACGCGCCGATCGCGCCGGAGATCGGGGCGATCGAGGTCGCGATCCGCGTCGAGGGCGAGGGCGAGGGCGCAGCGAGCCCGGGCGGCGGGTGGGCGACGCCGAGGAGGAAGAGGATGGCCAGGAGCGCGAGCGCGAGGCCAGCGAGGATCTGCGGGGGGCGCGCGCGAGGATTCAAGGCCTCGTCCCTTCCACGTCGCGGGCGCAGCGGAAGCCGCTCATCACCAGGTGAAAGCGCCCCGGGTGGTGGACGCGGTTGCTCGATCGCAGCCCCGGCGCGCTGTAGTTGAACGCCCCGCCGCGGAGGACGTGCTCGCACTCGGTGGGGATCGGGTTGGATCCCGTGAAGCCCCGCTTGCCCTGACTCCGCAGCTCCGCCAGCGCGGACAGGGCCTCTTCGCAGGTGCCGCCCTTCCCTTCCACGGCAAAGGCACGCTGGTAGGCGTAGGGATCATAGATGTCCTCGACCCACTCCCAGACGTTGCCGGCCAGATCGAGGTGGCCATACGGCCCGGCCCCGCGCGGGTGCGCGGCGACGTCGCCGGTGACGCTGGCAGAGAAGACGCCGCGATCCGGCGTGGGATCCTGGTTGCCCCAGGGATAGCGGCGCGCGTCGGGGCCGCGGGCGGCCTTCTCCCACTCGGCCTCGGTCGGCAGGCGCTTGCCCACCCAGGCGCAGTAGGCCCGCGCGCTGTCCCAGCCAAGGCTGCTGGCAGGCTGCCTTGGGCCGCGAAAGCGGTTGTCCGGTCCAAAGCGGTTGGTCGCGGCGTTCTTCGGATCCGGCGGAGGGCAGAGGCCTTGAGCGACGCAGCCGTGATAGGCCTCGTTCGTCACCTCGGTGAGATCGAGGTAGAAGGCTTTGAGCGTGACCGTGTGCGCCGGGTGCTCATCGGGCTCGCCGCCTTCGTCGGCCCCCATGGTGAACGGGCCGGCGGGGACGAGCGCCATGCCGTCGGGCGGCGCGGCGGCGCCCGAGGGTGCGGGAGCGGCCACGACCACCGGGGCGCTCGCCGAGGGCGGGACGGCTTCGCTGGACGACGGAGGCGCGAGAGGATCGGTGGGGCCGGCGTGGCTCGGCTCCCCCGACCAGCAGGCGGTGAGGACGAGAGCGCCGAGCCCCGGCGAGAGCGCGAGGACCGCGCGGAGCTTCATCGCGGCGCTCGCGCCTCCGCGTCGGCGAGGCGGGCGCGCGCGTCGGCCAGGACCTCGGGGCTCGCCTGTCCTGGCGGCAGCGCCTGGTAGCCGTTGACCTCGTCGCGCAGCGTCGCGAGCTCGCCGGCAGCGTCGCCGCGCTTCTTCTGGATGTCGGCGCGGAGCTTGAGGTAGCGGAGCTTGCGCGGCCCATAAGCGCGGGCGATAGCGCGATCGACGGCGGCCTGGGCCTCGGGGAGCTTGCCGATCTTGAAGAGCACGCTCGCGAGGCGCGCCGGCGGCTCGTACGACGTCGGGAGCTCGCGCTCGCGCTGCTCGAGCATCCGCACGGCCTCGTTAGCGCGGCCGAGCGCGACGTAGGTGCCGGCGCGGAGGTAATCGAAGGTGTGGGCCTCCTCAGGCGTCTTCGCGGCGCGCGCGGCGGCCTCGAGGAGCGCGAGGCGCTGCTCCTGGGCGGCCTTCGCGCCCGCGGTGTCCCCAGCGGCCTGGAGGCCTTCGGAGAGGGTGCCGAGCGCGTCGGCGCGATCATCGATGGTGCTGCCTTCGGGCGGGCGCGTGGTGATCGCGCGGAGGCGCGCTAACGCCGCGGCCCGCGCCGCGCGGCGATCGGCGCCGTCGGGGAGGTGATCGGCGCAGTCGAGGACGTACGACGCCGCGTCCGCGGGCAGCGCCGCGCCGACGACGCCGCCGAGGTGCGCTGTGCCCGCGCGCGCGCAGGGCTCCCAGGCCCTGGCGCCGTGCAGCGTCTGGATCCAGCCGAGGATCGCCGCGCTCCGCCGCGGCCAGGTCGGGGCGCTCGTCGAGACCGTCGCCTCGTAGCTCCGGATCGCGCGATCGAGCTCGCCCGCCGCGTGCGCCGCGCGCGCCTCGGCGAAGGCGCGCGACGCCTCGTCCTTCGGGGCGCTGTCGGCGAGGAGGGCGAGGCTCTCTTCGAGAAGGCCGCGGATCTCGCCCACCGATCCCGAGCCCGACCAGTAGCCGAGGACGCGCTCCTTGGTCGGATCGAGGACGAAGAACGTGGGCCACGCCTTGACGGCGTAGCGCTCGAGGAACGCCGCGCTCGCGGGCTTGTCGGTGTCGACCGCCGCGAAGATCACGCGCGAGGCGAGCGGGCGCAACGAAGGATCGTTGAGCACATAGGCCTGCATGCTCAGGCAGGTGTGACACCAGGGCGCCCAGGCATCGACGAAGACCGCCTTGCCCTCGGCGCGCGCGCGGGCCATCGCGCCGGGGAGATCGTCGTCGATGAAGGTGATCGCTGCGGTCGCGTCGCTCGGCGCCGGTGATGGAGCCGCGCTCGGCGTCGAGGCGACCGCGGCGGGCGGCGACGCGGCGGTTTCCACGGCGGCCTTTGGGACCGCTGCGCACCCGGAAGCGAGGAGCGCGGCGATCAGGAGGAGGCGTCGGTTCACGCCGCGAGCATACCCTTCCCCCGCCCGCCCCTTCGCGGCTAAAGTCTCCCGCGTGAGCGAGTACGAAGGCCGGTGCGGAGGCTGCGGGGCCTTCACGCGCGCGCGGACGGACCCAACCCTCGGGCGCGTTGGCGAGTGCGCCCTGCAAGTGTTCCCGCCCCCGATCCGCGCCGCCTCGACCTGCTCGCGCTACCGTCCCAAGGGCGCGCCTCCGCCGCCTCCGCCGCCTCGCGCCGCGGGCGAGCCGCGCGGTAAGCGCCCGACCTCGCCCTCCCCGGTTCGCAGCGTCAGCGCGCTCGGTCAGGCCGGTCAGGCCGGACAGGCCGCCCCGCGCCGGACCTCCCTTCTTCCCCAGGAGATCGACATCGACATGGATATCGGCGAATTCAGGCGCGTCCTGCGCGAAGTGCTGGCCGACGAGCTTGGCGTGGGCGACGCGGAGATCGGCGGTCGCTGGGAGGGCGGGGAGATGATCCTCAAGCCCGGCAAGCCCGGCACGCAGGAGAAGCGCATCCCGCTCGACGCGCTCTTCCACAAGATCGTGATGATCCGCGACAAGCTCCGCGTGCTCGAGGCCAAGGTCAACGCGCACCCCGGCCTCTCCGACGCCGACAAGGTGCAGATGCAGCAGTACGTGACCGGCTGTTACGGCTCGTTGACGACGTTCAACGCGCTCTTTGCGCGCCGGGAAGACGGCTTCGCCGGCGCCGCCAAAGACGAGGATTGATGGGCGCGCGCCGCCGGATCCTGATCCCGCTGCCGGATCGGGACTTCGCCGACGCCTCTTTCCCTCGGCCGATCCCGCGCTACTGTCCCGCGAATGATCACTGTTCCAGGCTGCCCCGACGTCTCTGCGGATCAGCGCGCCGTGGCGTCGCTCCCGTTCCGCTACGAAGACATCGCGCAGGACGGGCGAATGATGCTCAGCGCGCTCTCACCGGCCCTCGGCGCGGTGATCTGGGCCAAGCTCTTCACCCATAACCCCGCCGCGCGCTCGCTGGGCCGCGCTGGCATCGTTCCAGTCCTGACCCGCCTCGTCGCCGAGGGGCTGCCAGGGCCGTTCTCGATCAGCAGCAGCACCACCGTGACCGGCGCGTTCCAGTCGGCCCACGCGCAGATCGACGGCAAGGTCGACAAGCTGATCTTCAACATGTGGGCGCAGATGGAGGCGCCGCACGCGCAGACGTTCGGGCCGCGGCCGCCCGAGGGCGCGCCCCTCGCCGTCGCAGGGCGGGTCTTCGCCGAGCACGTGCTCACCCGCCTCTTCGCGCCGGCCGGAGATCGCAAGGTGACGCGCCTCGACGTCCCCGGCATGCCCGAGGTACCGCCCGACGTCGTGGCGTGGCGGGCGCCGGCGGCGATCCTCGATTTGCCGGAGGGCGCCGAGCCTCTGGAGCTTGATTTCTCGGCAGATCCGCAGCCGGTCGTCTTCGGCCTCGCGCACACCGATTCGAACCGGCACGTGAACTCGCTGATCTACCCGCGGATGTTCGAAGAGGCCGCGGTGCGGCGCTTCGCGGCGATCGGGAAGAGCCCGGCGGTGCTCGCGCGCTTCCTCGAGGTCGGCTACCGGAAGCCGAGCTTCGCGGGCGAGCGCCTGCGGATCGTGCTCCGCACCTTCACGCTCGGCGAGCGGCTCGGCGCCGTGGGCGCGTTCGTCACCGACGACGAGGCGACGCTCTCGCCCGCGCAAGCGAAGCCGCGCTGCTGCCTCAAGATGCTCTTCGAGGCGTAGATCGGCGAGGTCAGCCGTGGTCGCCGCGGTGGCCATGCGCGTGGCCCGCGTGCGCGTGGCCCACGTGATCTCCGACCGCGTGCTCGTCGCCGCAGCGCGCGTCTTCCCAGCCCACCCAGTAAGGACCGTCCGGCCCGTGCTCGCGCTTCCAGATCGGCAGGCGGGCCTTGATCCGATCGATGAGCAAGCGACAAGCGCGGAACGCCTCGTCCCTGTGCGGCGCGCTCGCGGCGCAGACCACCGCCGCGTCGCCGACGCGGAGCGGGCCGACGCGGTGCATGGCCGCGACGCGGACGCCGGGGATCTCGGCGACGATCTCCGCGTGGACCCGCGCGATCTCGGCCTCGGCCATCGAGCCGTAGGCCTCGTACTCGAGCAGCGTCACCGCGCGGCCCTCGTTCATGTCGCGGACCACGCCGAGGAACGTCGCGATGCCGCCCGCGCCCGGGTGGCTCACCTCGGCGATCGCTTCGTCGAGCGAGAGCGGCTCGGTGCGGATTCGACCCGGTGTGCCGCTCACGCCCGACCCTCCCCGCCGCGCTCGTAGTGTCCAGTGCGCCCGCCGCTTTTTTCGAGCAACTTCACGTCGCTGATCACCAGCTCTCGATCGATTCCCTTGAGCATGTCGTAGATCGTCAAGCACGCGACCGACACGGCGACAAGCGCCTCCATCTCCACGCCGGTGCGATCATGGGCGTCGGCGGTGGCCGTGACGATCACCCGCGCGCTGGGCGCGTCGACCTCGATGTCGATCGTCACGCCCGTCAGCGCCACGGCGTGGCAGAGCGGGATCAGCTCCGGCGTGCGCTTCGCAGCCATGATCCCCGCGATCCGCGCCGTCGCCAGCACCTCGCCCTTCGGGGTGTCGCGGCGCAGGAGCCGGGCCGCCGTGTCCGCGCGCATCTTGACGACGCCGTTGGCGATCGCGCGGCGCTGTGTCACCGACTTCTCGCCGACAGGGACCATGTGCACCGCGCCCTCCGCGTTGACGTGCGTCGAGATCGTCGGGGCCACCTGCGGCGGCGGGGGCGATCGGGCCTCGTCGCGATCCTTGACCAGGATCTCGGGGCGTTCACGCGGCGGGGCCTCGTCGGTGAAGCTCGAGTACCCCCCCGGAGCGTGGTAGCCGCCGGCCGCGGGCGCGGGCGACGAAGGCCCCCGCGCCTCGGCGCGAGCGCCGCGCGATCCCGAGGCGCCCGCGTCGAAGCCCGACGGCGGCGGCGCGATCGCCATCACCGCGTCGAAGGCCTCGCCCAGGATCAGGAACGAGCTGCGCGCCATGGCGCGGCGGTAGGTGTGAGTGAGCGCGTAGCGATCGAGCGCGCGCAGGCGCGTCCAGCGGCGAGGGTCGATCGATCGCCCCGGCGAAAGCGCCCGCGCGAGCGCCTCGGGCGGCGCCGTGGGGTCGGGATCCAGGCCCGCCGGCACCCGCTGCGGCGGCGGGCTCGCGTGCCGCAACACGGCGCCGACGAGCGCCGCGTCGACGCGGTCGGGGACGCCGGCGACGGTGAGGCGCGCGCGCTCCTCGAACGAGAGCGAGCGCCACGCTTCGATCGAGATCCGGAGGCCGGCGTGATCGAGGGCGCGGCGCGCGGCGATCGGCGGCGACTCGATCTCCGGCAGGAGATCCTCGAACGCGTAGACGGCCGACTCGATCGGGGTTCCAGCCATGGGAGCGGGACTCTCGCACGAAACAGCGCGCACCGCGACCTCGAGCCCGGGCCTCTCGCGCTCGACAAAGACCGGCCCAGCGCGCTCGCGGACAGCGTCCTTTTCAGTGCGGGTCGGACTTCGCCTTCTCGTCGATCGACGCGAGCAGCTTGGCGAACGCGTCGTCGTACTCGCGCGTCATGGCCTGGACCCGCTCGTCGAGCTTCGGCAAGAGCGAGCTCCCCTGCTTCACCGCCGAGTCGAGCAGCGCGCGGCTCTTGTTGATCTCGGCGATGCGCTCGTCCGAGGCCTTCTTCTCGGCCGGGGTCGTCCGCTTTTCAGCCTGGAACGATCGCTCTGCCGCGAGCGACGCGTCGAACGTCCGCTGCACCTCGTCGGCCTCGGCGAGCATCCGCTGCACGCGGAGTTTGTCCTCGACGAGCTGGATGTGAACGAGGTAGCTCGCGCGGCTCACCGCGTCGGCCTGCTGCTCCAGCGCGGCGGCGTTCTCCTTGCCCAGCGCCGTTCGATAGCGCTCGACCAGGCGATGCGCCTCGTTGGCGTCGCGCAGCTCTTTCTCGAGCTGCTTGTCGATCGAGTCCTTGAGCGTCACGGCGACGGTCCCGCCGATCTCGACGTCACAGCCCTTCTTCTTGACGATGAACTGCGCCGAACCGGCGACCTTGCGGGTGATCTCGTCCTTCTCGGTGGCGAAGAACTCGAACGCGCCTTCGACCCGCCTCATGCGCTCGACGTACGCCGAGCTCTTCCCGGCCTGGTCGGCGCGGGTCAGCACGTCGCGGACGCGGGCCCAGCCGGGATCCTTGAGCTTGCCGGGGTAGCTCGGGAACTGGCCGAGCTCCTTCCGGATCTCGGTCTGGATCTGCGAGAAGCTCGTCGTCGCGTCGGTGAGGGTCTGCGGGTAGCCGACCGCGTAGCTCTCTTGCGAGGCGGCCGAGGCGATCTCGGGCTCGGGTTTGGGGGCGGCGCAGCCCGCGGCGGCAGAGAGTGCCAGCGCGGCGACCAGCGGGAGCGGTGAGACGCGATGGATCATCCTCGGCGGAGTATCCGAACCGGCATGATCCCGTCAATCCGGAGCGCCCGCTAAATCCGAACACACCCGCGGTGCAAGTGAAATCGCACCCTGAAAACAGCGCGCACCGAAGAGCATAGGGTCTTTTGCGTTCCGGGCGCGCGACGTGACGATGAGGCCTTCCAGACGTCCTCCGTATGCGCGCTATCATCGCGCCCGCAGATGGCGGACGAGACGACGTTCAAGCCGAGGACCATCCTCGCAGGTCGCTACCAGGTGCGGCGCGAGCTCGGCCGCGGCGGCATGGGGATCGTCTATCTGTGCCGTGATCTCGTGGCCGACGAGCGCGTGGCGCTCAAGCTGCTGATCCGCCCCGGGACCAAGGTCCGCGCCGAGGACGCGTGGTGGTTTCAAGAAGAGGCGCGCGCCCTCGCCGGCCTCTCGCACCCAGCGATCGTGCGCGCTCGTGACTTCGGCGCGCTCGAAGACGGCACGCCTTACCTGGCGATGGACGCCGTCCCGGGTCGCTCGCTCCACGAGTGGATCTACCTCGCGCACACCGACGGCTTGCTCCCGTGGCCGATCGTCTGGACGACGGTCGATCAGGTCCTCGGCGCGCTCGCCCACGCCCACGCGCGCGGGGTGATCCACGGGGATCTCAAGCCGTCCAACGTGCTCGTCGACATCCAGCCCGACAGCGGCGACGAGCCCACCGTGCACGTGCTCGATCTCGGCCTCGCCTGGCTGATGCAGGACCGCGTCGATCATCGCCTCGACGGCACGCAGGTCGCCGAGCCGACGATGCGCTGGGGCGCGGGCACGCCGGGGTGGATGGCGCCGGAGCAGATCCGCTTCGCGGCGCCGCACATCGGGCCCGCGACCGACATCTACTCGCTCGGCTGCATCCTCTTCGCGATGCTCGCCGATCGCGAGCCCTACGTCGGCACCAACGAAGAGCTCTTGCAGCAGCACAAAAGCGCGCCCGTGCCCGAGCCCAACCTCGCGCCCGGCGTGCCGCCCGAGGTCGCGCAGTTCGTGATGCGCCTCATGGCAAAGCGGCCCTGGCACCGCTACGAGTTCGCCGCCGAAGCGCGCCGCGCCTGGCGCAAGTTCGCGCCCACCGGCAGCGCCACGACCACGCCGCTGCCCGTCGGCGCGCCGCGCACGATCATCCCGGCGCACGCGGCGTCGACGTCGTCGGCCGACGCCTTCGGGATGGACATGCCGCAGGTCTCCACCACCGGGCTCCTCGGCCTCCGCCCCAGCCCCTTCGTGGCCCGCACCGCGGAGCGCAGCCGCCTGCTCGAGATCGCGGCCGACGTCGAGGCCAACGGCGGGCACCGCTTCGTGCTCCTCACGGGCGACGCCGGCGTCGGGAAGAGCCGCCTCGCCGAGTGGCTCTGCGAAGAGGTCCACGAGCGCGCGATGATGGTCCCGCTCCGCGCGCGCTACCGGAAGATCGCCGCGCCGCTCGACGGCATCGTCGGCTCGATCACCCAGCATTACCGCCTCGAGCGCGCCGAGCGCGACATCGTCGAGAAGGTCCTGATGAACGTGTGGGAGGTCCCCACCGACGACGAGGAAGAAAAGACCTGGGTCGCGGCGACGTCGGAGTGGATCCGCCCCGCGTCCCTGGGCCGCGACAACGTCGGCCCCTCTGGCAAGCGCTTCGCGCTCGATCGGCCCGAGCTCCGCTGGCTGATCATCCGCCGGGCCCTCGAGCGTATCGGCAAGCAGCGCCCG
>Ga0105048_10005468_pt1 | contig 20539 bp, 14 predicted proteins | sample MAT05_FD_78382 | JGI IMG/M metagenome (GOLD analysis project Ga0105048, IMG submission 78382) | Freshwater microbial communities from Lake Fryxell liftoff mats and glacier meltwater in Antarctica - MAT-05 | ecosystem: Environmental > Aquatic > Freshwater > Ice > Liftoff microbial mat | place...
CATCAGACCTTCATAGGAGACGGAGCCGACGATGCTCTCCACCTCGGGGCTGATGAGTTTCACCTTGGTCTGGGACTCAAAACGCGGGTCCGGATGTTTTACGCTGACGATGGCGGCGAGGCCTTCGAGTACGTCGTTGCCGGTGATGGCGGGTTCCTTGTCTTTGATCAGCGAATTGTTCTTTGCGTACTGGTTGATCGCGCGGGTGAGCGAACCGCGGAAACCGCTGGAATGCGTGCCGCCATCGGGGTTCGGGACGGCGTTCGTGTAACAGAGGAGTTGCTCGTTGTAGGTGTCGGTGTAGTGCAGTCCGATTTCGACGATCACCTTATCGCGCGTGCCCTTGATCATGATCGGCTTGGGGTGGACCAGGGATTTGTTTTCCACGAGACGTGCAACGAAATCCTCCACACCGCGCGGATGCTGGATCTGGATGGCGCGGGAGCTTTCCGTGCGTTCGTCGAGGAACGTGAACGAGAGCGGGGCGTTAATGTACGCGAGATCGTTGAGACGGGTGATGATGCGCTCAGCCTTGAACTCGATGGTTTCCAAAAAGATCTCGGTATCGGGCATGAACGTGATGAGCGTGCCGGTCTGCTTTTTGGATTTCACCTCGGCGATCACGTGAAGTTGCTGCTTGGTCGTGCCGCGCTCAAAGCTCATCGCGTGGATTTTTCCATCGCGCGTGACCTCGACTTTAAACCACTCGGAAACGGCATTCACGCACTTGGCTCCCACGCCGTGCGTTCCGCCGGAGTACTCGTAGTTGCCCTGGCCGTATTTACCGCCGGAGTGAAGCCGGGTGAGCACGAGTTCGACCCCGGGAATGCCTTCCTCCTTGTTGATATCGACCGGGATGCCGCGGCCATTGTCGCGGATAGAAATTGAGCCATCGCTGTGAATCGTGACGTCGATGTGCGTGCAATGGCCGGCGAGGAATTCGTCCACGGAATTGTCGAGCACCTCGGAAACGCAATGGTGCAGCGCGCGTTCGTCGGTGCCGCCTATATACATACCCGGCTTTTTGCGAACGGCTTCGAGCCCTTTCAAAGAACTCAGATCGTCGGCGTCGTACGTGGATTTTTTGGAAGCAGTTTCGGACTTGGGAGCGGGGATGGGATCGGTATCAGCCATGGCAATAATTCAGCAGGCGCAGAGGCTAACCGAGCCCCACCGTTGCACAACGCTTTTTTGGGCGACTGTGCGGCTGATGGGACGCAACCCGGCAACGATTCCGCGTGTCCGCCAGCGGCGTCAGCTATCGCTGTAAACGAAGTGTCGTGCGCACTTCAATCCGCCATCATACCCGAAAGTCCCATGAAAAGATCGATAGTTCATGGCAGGTCAGAAAGGGTGGAGGTTTATCTCGAATCGCTAAGGAATCGCTAAGGAATTGCAAACGGGCGCTGGTTGGCGCAATGTCCATGAGTTTTCTCGAAACAAAAACGGGCCTGTAGCTCAGCGGTTAGAGCAGGGGACTCATAATCCCTTGGTCCAGGGTTCAAATCCCTGCGGGCCCACTTTATTGCGGATTGCGGATTTTGGATTGCGGATTTGAGATGGTGGGTATGGAAATTTTGAATCTTGGAAAAGTGGCGATTGTCGGCGCGGGGGCGCTCGGCGGGTACTATGGCGCGAAACTCGCGAAGGCCGGGGCAGATGTGTATTTTCTCGCGCGCAGCGATTTCGAGGTGTTGCGCACACGCGGACTCGAGGTGCGATCCGGCGACGAGACGTTTTTGCAGCCGGTGCAGGTAGCGGCGCATCCGTCCGACATCGGGCCGTGCGACTGGGTGATCGTTGCGCTCAAGACCACATCGAATGCTGCGCTCGATACATTGATCCCGCCGTTGCTGCACGACGGGACGAACTTGGTGACGCTGCAGAACGGCCTGGGTAACGAAGAGTATCTTGCGGATCGCTTTGGAGCGGAGCGGGTGCTGGGCGGGTTGTGCTTTGTTTGTATCAACCGCATCGCGCCCGGCGTGCTTGAGCACTACGGACACGGAACGCTTTCTCTCGGGGAGTTCGGGCGGGCAGCTCAGGATCGCACCCGCGCGCTGGTGGCGGCATTTGCGGCGAGCGGCATTGAGACGCGATGCGTGGACCATCTCGCAGAGGAGCGCTGGCGCAAACTCGTCTGGAACATTCCGTTCAACGGGCTGTCCATCGCGGCGGGCGGGGTGGATTGCGGCAGCATTCTTGCCAATCCGGCGCTGGAGCAGGAAGTGCGGGAGTTGATGCGCGAGACGATCCATGCGGCCAACGCGCAAGGGTTTCCCGTTCCTGCGGATTACGAGGAGTTTCAAATGCAGCGCACCTATCCGATGGGTGCCTACAAACCGTCGAGCATGCTCGATTTCCTCGCAGGCAATCCGGTCGAGTTGGAGGCGATCTGGGGCGAACCGCTCCGGCGCGCGCAGGCTGTTGGCGCGGGCACGCCGCGGTTGGCGTTGCTTTATGCCCTGCTGACCCAACTCGTTGCGGCGAAGTAATCGCAGGGTTGGCGGGTTATTTGTATGTGTCGTATTTGTATGCGGACAAGCCGTGCGATCACGTGTAAGAAAACCGCGTGCCGTTTCCTTTTACCATCCTCGCCCGTGAAGCGGGATTGCGGCTTGACGCGTTTCTCGCGGATAAAGAGGTGCGTTTTTCGCGGGCGCAATGGCAGGAGTTCATTGAGCAGGGGCATGTGTCGCGCAACGGCGTGGCGGATAAACCTGGTGCGCGGTTGCGACAGGGCGACACGGTGAGTTTTACCGAACCTGTGCTGCCTGCAGCGCATCCCATCGCCGCAGCCGCCGAGGACATTCCGCTCGATGTGCTTTTTGAAGATACCGATCTCATCGTGGTGAACAAGGCACCGGGATTGGTCGTGCATCCTGCGGCCGGGCATTGGGAGGGCACGCTGGTGAACGCGCTGCTTCATCATTGCAAAGATCTTTCGGGGATCGGCGGCGCGCTGCGTCCGGGCATTGTGCATCGGTTGGACAAGGAAACGAGTGGTTGCATCGTCGCCGCTAAGAACGATCAGGCGCATCATGCGCTGGTGCGGTTTTTTTCGAGCCGGCAGGTGCAAAAAACCTACGTCGCGCTGGTGCAGGGGCATTTGGCGGAAAAGGAAGGCGTCATCGAGGAACGCGTGGGACGGCACCCGATTCACCGTCAGCGCATGGCGGTGACGGAAAAGGGGCGCATGGCGAAAACGGGTTATCGGGTGCGTGGAACCATCGGATTGATGACGCTCGTGGAGTGCAATCTTTTCACCGGGCGCACTCACCAGATCCGTGTGCATCTCAAGCACATCGGCCATCCGCTCTGTGGTGATGCGCTTTACGGGAAGCGCGGGGAGTTTTCGCGTCAGATGTTGCACGCGTGGAAGCTTGGTTTTGCGCATCCGCGAACCGGCGAAGCGCTGCATTTTATTGCGCCATTGCCCGCGGATTTTCCGCCGGAAACCCCGGCGTTGTTGCAGTGACCTTCTCACTCTTTTTCTTGCCCCCGCCCTTGCTCTGATTCCCAATCGATTGTGACCATGAGCAAGAGCAAGACAACGAGTAAGCTTACCAACGGTGCCGGGAAGTCCCTCGCCGCCCGGCTCCGCGCGGTGCTTCCCTCGCGCATCATTTCGGAAACGGCGGAGGACCTGGCGTTTCACGCGAAAGACAAATGGTTCGCATCGCATCCTCCGGACGCCGTGGTGTTTGCCGAAACAACGGAGCAGGTCTCGAAGGTGATGAAATTTGCAACACGCCACAAAATCCCGGTGACCGCCCGGGGCGGCGGTGCGGGTTATGTGGGCGGTTGCGTACCGATGCACGGCGGCGTGGCGCTCTCGTTGGCGCGGATGAATCGCATCAAGGAAATCCATGTAACGGACGGTGTGGCTGTCGTGGAACCGGGAGTGATTACCGGAACGTTGCAGGACGCGGTGCGCGCGCAGGGACTCTTTTATGCGCCCGATCCCGCGAGCCTTCGCGACAGCAGCATCGGCGGAAACATTGCGACGAATGCCGGTGGTCCGCGCTGTTTGAAATACGGCGTGACGCGCACCTCGGTGCTCGGACTTGAAGTGGTGTTGGCGGATGGATCGGTGGTGCGCTGCGGAGGGCGCACGATCAAAAACAAAACGGGCTTCGATATCGTCGGACTATTCGTCGGATCGGAGGGGTTGCTGGGTGTGGTCACGGAAGCCACACTGCGACTGCTTCCGCTGCCACCCGCGCGGGCTGTGGTTTCTGCAAGTTTCCCAACGTTCCGTGCAGCCGCCGAAGCTGTCCAGGCGGTGTTTGCCGCCGGGTTGGTGCCAGCGTGTCTGGAGATCGCTGACGCGTTTACGCTCGAAGCCGCGCGTCAGTATCTCGGAAAGCAGGTTGCGCCTGGCGCCAAGGCCCAGCTCATCGCGGAACTCGACGGACAATCGGAAAGCGTGCGCAGCGAGATGAAAGCGCTTTTGAAGCTGCTCAAAAATTGCGGGGCTTTAAAAATGGCCACGGGCCACGGCGAAAAAGCGTGCGAAGCCTTGTGGGGATTGCGCCGCGCCTACTCCGCCTCGCTCAAGGCCACCGGTCTCACGAAGCTCAATGAGGACATCGTCGTGCCGCGCGGCAGTCTCGTGGCGCTTGTGGAATTTGGCGAACGCCTCAGTGCAAAATACGGCATTCCGGTTGCGTGCTTCGGTCATGCGGGCGACGGCAACATCCACGTCAACCTCATGGCGAAACATTATCACGAAGATCAAAAAGTGCATGCCAAGGTGAATAAGGCGCTGGACGAATTGTTCCGCGAAGTCCTGCGACTCGGCGGCGCTGTGACTGGTGAACACGGGATCGGGCTCGCTAAAGCCCGCTGGTGGCCGCTCGCGGTTTCACCTGCCACGCGCCAGACGCATGAAATTCTGAAAAAGGCACTCGATCCGCTCGGCATCCTGAATCCCGGGAAGTTCGTGCAGGGCGCGTAAGCTCACTTCGCCCCTCGCAATGAATATCACCGTGACAGGGTTGATGCCCTTCTCTAAACCCTGAACCGCAGTTCCGCCCCACGCTTTGCTTTTTAGTTCAACGGTATTTCTGTTCCTTTTCCTGCCAATCATCCTTGGCGTTTACTTCGTTCTTCCCAGGGTGCTCAGGAACACCTGGCTCCTTCTCGCCAGCTTGTTTTTCTATGCTTGGGGAGAAAAAGGGTTCGTGCTGGTGATGCTGGCCTCCATCGGAATGAACTACGCATTCGGCGTGTTGGTGGATGTTTTTCGAAAGCGCGGCGCAAAGAGCGTGCTGGTCGTGAGTGTGGTGGCCAATCTCGGACTCCTCATCTGCTACAAATACGCGAACTTGCTGGCGAATACCTTCAATACGGTGTTCACGCCCTGGTTACTCCCTTCATGGAATCTCGATCCGGTGCATCTGCCCATTGGTATTTCGTTTTTTACCTTCCAGGCGATGTCTTATGTCATCGACGTGTATCGGGGCATTACAAAGGCGCAGCGCAATCCGATCAATATCGCGCTCTACATCTCGCTGTTCCCGCAGTTGATCGCCGGGCCGATTATCAATTACCACGATGTGGCGAAGCAGATCATCAGCCGCACCATTGGCCTGCAGGATTTCGCTTATGGCGTGAGGCGCTTCGTGATGGGATTGGCGAAGAAGGTGCTGATTGCCAACACGCTGGCTGAGGTGGCCGACAGCCTTTTTGCCATCCCTGCGGGGAACGTCAGCACCTCCCTGGCTTGGCTGGGGATCGTTTGTTACGCGTTGCAGATCTATTTCGATTTCTCCGGATACTCCGACATGGCGGTGGGACTTGGGAAAATGTTCGGGTTCACTTTCATGGAGAACTTCAACTACCCCTACATCTCGCGTTCGATCAGGGATTTCTGGCGGCGCTGGCACATCTCGCTTTCCTCATGGTTCCGCGATTACGTGTACTTTCCCCTTGGCGGCAACCGCTGCGCGCCTGTGCGCAATTACTTCAACCTTATCACTGTCTTTTTCCTCTGCGGCCTGTGGCACGGGGCGAGTTGGAGTTTTGTGGTTTGGGGACTGTTTCACGGAGTCTTCCTTGTGTTGGAAAGGCTGCGACCGTTTCAGTGGCTAAACGGTATGTGGAGACCGCTCCAGCATGCCTACACGTTGCTGGTCGTTCTGGTCGGGTGGGTGTTTTTCCGGGTGGAACATTTACCGGATGCCCTGCTCTGGCTCCGTGCGATGGCGGGTTTCGGCGGAGACCCGTTGCAACTTGAGGTGCCTGCATTCTACATAAACAGGATCGGTGCGCTGGCGCTTCTCGCGGGCATCATCATTTCGACTCCAGTGTTTCAAGCCTTGGTTTCGAAATGTGGAAAGCCGGGTTGGTATTCGGTGCCGCTTGGAATCCTGCGATGTGTCGGCATCATTCTGCTCTTTGTGCTGTGCGCGATGCAACTCGCAGCAGGAACGTACAACCCGTTCATCTATTTCCGCTTCTAAATGAGCACGGCGCATCAAATTCCGCGATGGGAGTGCGTTGTGATCGTCGTGGTATTTCTGTGCGCAATCCTCATGCCGCTTGTGAGGCAGGCAACGGACAAAAAGGGGAACGCGGAGGCCGTCGAAAAAAGAAAACTGGCCGAGTTTCCAGAACTCCAGGAGGTAAAATGGGAAAAGAAAAAATCCAGGAAGGCCTTCGTGAAATACATCAACAAGTTCCCGGCAAAGTTTGAAGCCTACTACAACGACCACTTCGGATGGCGCAGCGAGTTGCTGGCGACCGGAGCATGGGTCAAGGTCAGGGGCTTCGGTGAATCCTCGTCGAAGGACGTCATCGTTGGCCGTGACGGTTGGTTGTTCTACGCCGCAGAGAATTCACTGTCTGATCTCCTGGGGAACAAAAAACTTTCAAAGGCAGAATTGCTTGCATGGCGGAGTTGGCTGGAGTTTCGGCATGATTGGCTTGCGCGGCGTGGAGTTCGCTATCTCTTCGTGATCGCACCAAACAAGGAGTCCATTTATCCGGAATTCATTCCGTCGCGGTTCAGTCGGCGACACGGTACCGGCGTTACGGATCAGTTGCTCAATTATTTGAAGGACACCGGGTGCGCGGTGTCTGTGCTGGATTTGCGCCCCGCACTCATTGAAGTTAAATCCACGATGCAGGCGTATTTCAAAACCGATACCCACTGGACGGATCAAGGGGCGTTTGTAGGATGCCAGCAGATCATCGCTTTCCTGCAACGATGGATGCCCGAACTGAAAACGGAATCGGCTGAGGGAGTTTTTTCACAACCTGCTCAACATAAATTGTCGGATTTGTCCGCCATGCTTGGCTTGTCGGTTGGAACAACGGAATCAGCGCCCGCCTATTCACCCCTGCAGCGAGGGGAACAGCGCATTGTCAGGTTTACTCTTCCGAATGTTTCCGAGACCAAGGAAAGAAGCCCGCGAACGGTTATACCGGGCAATCCGCTCTCCTCGCGACGGGCTCTACTCCTCCGGGACTCTTTTTCCGACGCGATGCTCAAGCCGTTGAGCCGGCACTTTGCCAGCACAACTTGGATTTGGCGGTCGGCAACCGAGGTGGTTGAACTCGAAAAACAGCTCGCAGCGATCTTACAACAGGAAAAGCCCGACGTGTTTATCGAACAACTGGTGGAGCGCCACGTGCAAAACGTTCCCGTCCCGGCGGGATGTTTCGGTGGGTTGCCCTGACAAGACTGATGCCCTATCCGCTGCTTCAACCCATTTTGTCTTTCAAGAATTGCGCGTGGTAAAATCAAGGTTGAGCTCAATGCTGACGAAAAACCCAATTCCTCGATGGGAGTGTCTGGTGCTGGTCATCGCCTTTCTGGTTCTGATCGGGAACCCCGGTTTACGGCAACTCACCACTGACGCCGAGAAAATCGACCTCATGGAAAAGCGGTCTCTGGTGAAACCTCCGGGGTGGGAGGAACTCAAAACCGAGCCTGAAAAATTTCCTGAAAAATTTGAGGCGTTTTTCAACGACCATTTTGGATGGCGTAGGGAGTTGGTGAATGCCGGCTCGCGTTTGAAGCTGCAATGGCTCGCTGTTTCGCCCTCTTCGCTGGCGGTTTGTGGCCGACAAGATTGGATTTTTTACACGGGCGATGAGTCACTGTCCGACTATCGGGGCTTGCGTAAGCTCAGCACTGCGGAGATGGAAGGCTGGCGTCGCTGGTTGGAGGCCCGGGAGGAGTGGTTGGCGATACGTGGGATCCGCTACCTTTTCGTCATCCCTCCGAATAAACAGACCATTTATCCGGAGTTTATGCCGTCGAGCTACGCCCGCCGACGCGGGCCGGGCATTCTCGATCAGCTTCTTGATTATTTGAAGAAAACGGGGTGCACGGTGCGTGTTGTTGATTTGCGCCCGGCTCTTCTGGGGGCCAAGGCGTCCGGGCAGGTTTATATGAAAGCCGACAGTCATTGGAGCGAGTTCGGTGGTTTCGTGGGTGCGCAGGAAGTTATCGAAGCTTTGCGTGTTTGGTTTCCAGAAATGAAGCCCGAGGCTGCGGAGGGAAGATTTTCGACCATCCTCCGTTATTATGGCGAAGACTTACCCACGATGCTCGGTGCCCCGGGAATCGTCTCGGAGAATCTGACCTTTTACAGGCCACCTGACGGGGAGCAGTTCAAGGAGGAGTTTTTCACGCTCCCTCGTTCACCTGAAGAGACATTGCTTGCCCCGGTCAACGTGACTCCAAGCCATCCGCAAACCAACCGTCGCGCTGTCGTGCTGCGCGATTCGTTCGGCGTGGCATTGTTAAAGCCGCTGAGCCGGCACTTCGCACGAAGCACACATATCTGGTACACGAAATACCATGATCGGGACTTTGAGGCGGACATTGCCGGGTTCGTTGAGCGCGAGAAACCTGATGTGGTCATTGAGCAGATGGTGGAACGTCTGATCGTTTCCGTGCGTAAGGACGATCTGTGTTTCGGTGGAAAATCCGAATCGGAGTAACGCGAAATGCCCCACGCCTTTTTCGATGCTGGTTAATTTTGCGGCAAGTCTGTAAGACTCCCGCCCATGCGTCGTTTCGCGCTCTTCGTCCTTTTTGTTCTCGTTGCCGTTCTCTTGCTTAAGGAATGCAACGACCGCAAAAACGGACAGCGCCGCCCTGAAAAGTTCACGGCTGCGGAGGCACCGAGCATCGGGCCCGGCGACGTGCGCGGCTTGCTCGCGTTGGACGAGGAATTCACGAAACTTGTGGAGTCCGTGGTTCCCTCGGTCGTCAGCATCAACACAGCGAAGCGTGTGCGCGCACCGCAGATCGTCGATCCGTTTGACCTTCTTTTTGGACGCCGCCTGCGCCGCGGCGGCGGCGAACGCATCGAGACCTCGCTGGGTTCCGGCGTCATTGTTTCGAAGGAAGGGCACATTCTTACTAATAACCACGTGATCGCGGATGTGGATCAGATCGAAGTTTTGCTGCACGACGGACGCCGTCTCCCGGCCCGCATCATCGGGAGCGACCAGACCACCGATCTCGCCGTTTTGAAGATCGATACGAAAGATGTGATTCCGCTGGCGCTGGGGGATTCGGACAAGGTGCGGGTTGGTCAGCGTGTTGTGGCCATTGGCAATCCGTTCGGCCTTGAGGAAACTGTGACGCAGGGGATCATCAGCGCCAAGGGCCGCCGTGCAGTGCAGGACAGCGCGCTCGAATTTTTTCAAACCGACGCGCCTATCAATCCCGGCAACTCGGGCGGACCGCTCGTCAGCTTGCGTGGTGAAATCATCGGCATCAACTCGGCCATCGGCGACTACTCGGGAACACGCACATGGCAGGGTGTGGGCTTCGTCATTCCTTCCAATACCGCACGGCAGGTTATGGAGAGTTTGCTGAAAACAGGGCGCGTTGTGCGCGGTTACCTCGGCATTGTCATGCAGGACGTCACTCCCGAACTTGCGGCTCAATTCGAGGTGAAGCCCGGCGGCGGCGTGTTGGTGGCTGAGGTGGCCCCGGATTCACCGGCATTGCGGGCTGGATTGAAAAGCGGTGATATCATCAAGGTGTTCGATGGCAAAAAGGTCCCGACCATCGAAGCGATGCGCCGGGTGGTTTCTCAAGCCGAGCCCGGCAAGGAGGTGAAATTGGAAATCCTGCGCGATGGCAAAACCGTCAAAATGAGCGTTGTCGTTGGTGAACAACCCGCAGGATTTTCCGCGCAAGCACTTCCTCAGCAAAGTTTGCAGAACAACGCCCTTGCCGGATTGCGCATTGTGGACATTCCCGACGCCCATCGCAGCGCGCTCCCCCCGGATATCTCTGGCGTCATGATTGCCGCCATTGAGAATGGCGCACCCGCCGCCGAGGCGCTCCAACCGGGCGACATCATCGAATCCATCAATCGCCAGAACGTTCGTTCAGCGCGCGAGTTTCAGCAATTGGCGCAGGGTCTTCAGAATGGTCAACCCGTGCGCCTCGGGGTGGTTCGCGGCATGGAACGCAACGCCGTGATCCTGCGCCCGTAGCGCCCGGTTTTTGAAGGGCAACTAGGCCTGAGCGGTCACGCCCAGCATGGATTTCACCTGCACGTATCCGACCATGTCGAGGAGCAGGTTGACGGGAAATGGTTTTTTCAAAATCGTGCCGCCCACGCGCGTGATGAAGTCGGCGACTTTGGCATCGGTCTGACCCGAGACGAAAAGGAAACGATCGCACAGCGCGGGCCGCATCCGTTGCACAGCAAGGTAAAACATATCCCCTGGAAGCGTCGGCATGTTCATGTCGCAGATCACCGCCTCGAATTCCGCTTTCATCAATTCGCGAATCCCGTCCACGCCGTTGGAGACGGGCATGACGTCATAGCCGTTCTCATTGAGAAACGCCTCGAACGTCATCTTCAAATCTTCGTCGTCCTCCAGAAGAAGGATCTTGGGCTTCGTCTTGCCTTTGGTAGTGGATGCGGGCTCAGCCATAAATGATCAGTTTGATTTCCTCGGGTAAAGTGGACGCCACCTGCCGAATCACGTCACCGCTTAAAAGCGTTGTGAGTTTCTGCCGTTGCGAACCGCCCATGTAAAGGTAGTCCACACCCAGGGTGGCTGCAAAGTCCAGAATCACCGCGCCCGGATCATCGCTCACCGCAAAAATTGGAATGACCGTCACTCCCCGATCCATGCCCTGCTTGAGCATCACCGACATAATCGCCGAGGCCCGCGGATCGTCCTCCCATTTCACCTTCTTCGTAGTTCCCACGCCGCCGGCAAACAGCACGGCAACCTTTTTCACGTAGAGCACGTAGAGCGGTCCTTTCCGCAACTCAGCTTCATCCAGCGCGTAGCTCATGACGGGCGTGAGACCCTGCGCCGCAACCAGTATCCTGGTGCCCTCGCAAGGAATCGGACGGAACAACTCGCTGAGATTCGGTTGCACAATGTCCGCAACATCGCGATGCACCATGACACTTTCCATGCCGCTCGCTTTGTGTGCCAGCGACCGCAGGCCGAGGCCGATCATCAGCACCATCACTACGAAAAACAGCGCGTCCGGCTTGGTCTTGGCAAGGGTCAACCACACCGCCGCGAGGATGACAAACGTGATCGCAAACAGGGTGCGATCCGGCCACTTGATGCCCAGCGTTTTGTTGAATGTGCAGCATCCGAGGTTGAGCGCAATCGCGCCCACCACACCGATGGCGTAAAGCCCGGCCAGCATGTGCAGCGCATCTTTTGGTGAGGGAATCGTGAAGATCAGCACCACGGCGGGCAGTGCCACGGAAAGATAAAGCGGAATTTTCGGAACGCCGTATCGGTTTAATGCCAGCAGGGGCTTTGGCATTTCTCCATCCCTGGCCATCATGTACAGAATGCCGATGAGCGCGGCGATCGCCGTATTGACAGCACTCAGAAGCAGCAGGCCCACCACGATACCGATCAGCCAGCCGAATATTTCTCCGAACCACGGAGCCACCGTGGCAGTGCCGTAGTACTCGCCCATGAAGCGCAGGATATCCTCATGCCGATCATGCATCATCTGCACCATCTCCGGGGTGTTCGGCATCGAAAGCATCGCCCAGCCGAGCAGTGCAGTTCCGACGGTGACTTCCAGCGCCACGGGCAGGATGGCTTTGAAGGCCTCTTTGCCAACCTTCGGCTTTTCGATGGTCGAACCCGGATCGAGCTTCATGACGCCGGTGAGATTGGCAATAGCCTCCACTCCGCTCAGTGCGAGGATGGCTCCGACAAAGGCGACCCAGGCACTGCTGATGCTACTGTGCGGGGCTTCCAGATGCTCCAGAGTGAGGTGTGGAATACTGATGACGATCAAGGCCGCCACGACAAGCACTGTCGGAATCGCAAGCATCACGGCAAGGCCTCCGCTGTGCCTTGGACCGAAGGAATTCAGTGCGCCGAGGAGGACCATCACGGCAATCGTCGCAAAGGGCAGCCATCGATCATCATGCACTAGGCCGAGATAGTGCATGGCCTCCCAACCGCTGAGCGCCGCCGTCACCGTGAGATCCGCCACCAAAAGCAGGGCACCGATGACCGCCAGCGTGCGCCCGTGGGTGCGGGCAGCCGAATACACGCCGCCGCCATCGGGAAAATAGCGGCACACCGCCATGTAATTGATGCCAACGAGTCCGGTCAGCGCACACACTGCGAGAATGATGGGCAGCGAGGAAAATCCCGCCGCCACGAACACCAGGCCGATGACGTACGCTTTGCTCGTCCCCCAGTCACCGTAAAGAAGCGCCGAAGCGCGTTTCCAGTCCACATTGCGCGGACGATGGGAATCAGTCGATATAGCCACAGAAAATTTTCAAACAGTCAGCCAATGTCTTCCCGCGAAGTCAACACTGTGGATGCCGGATCCGTGCGCGCCCGCACTTGCCATAACCCGGAGAAGTAGACAGATTGCAGCTTTATTCACCAAACCTGTGGCGCGCCCGACTTTTTCCATCATCACCCCGAGCTTTCGTCAACCCGACTGGCTGAAGCTTTGCGCTGCGTCCATCGCGGATCAGGAGGGGGTGGAAATCGAGCATGTCGTGCAGGACGCAGGAACCGACGACATAGGTGTGTGCGGCATGGAGATCGCCGCCGCCAGCGGCGCAGCGGTTATCGATCCCAATGGTGCTGAAACGCTGAGGGCACAAAGGGCGGGGTATCGCTTACGCCTTTGTGTGGAGAAAGACAAAGGCATGTACGATGCGGTCAATCGCGGCTTGCGCAAAAGCACTGGCGAGGTCTGTGCCTACCTGAATTGTGATGAACAGTATTTTCCGGGTACCCTTGCGACTGTGGGTGATTTTTTTACGAAGCATCCGACGGTCGATGTGGCTTTTGGCGATGTCGTCGTGACGGATTCGAATGGCACCTATGTGTGCTCTCGGCAGGCTCTGACGCCGCGGCTCTGGCATACCCATGCTTGCACGCTGTGTACCTTCACTGCGGCGACATTCTTCCGGCGTAGCGTGTTTGAAAAACACGGGTTGTTTTTCAGCGATGAATGGCGGGATATCGGCGATGCCGCGTGGGTGCTGGAGCTGATCAGGCACCGGTTGCGGCTCGCTACGCTGGGTGTTTTCACGAGTTCCTTTGCCGATACCGGTGAGAATATGAACCTCAAACCCAATGCCATCGCCGAGCAAAAGCGCATGTTCGGCAGCGCTCCATGGCTTGTGCAAAAAGCCGCGCCTTTGTGGGTAGCGCAATTCCGACTGCGCAAGCTGCTGGCGGGCCATTACCGCCCAAAACCCCTAAACTACGCGGTCTTCACCCACACCAGTCCGGCTACCCGCGAGAAATTTGTCGTCAGCAAACCGACGTCCCTGTGGGCGTCGCGTCTCCATGGGGTCAGATAAAACCGGGCGCTTGGGCGGATCCACCCCCAGCACGAAGGCCGCCTGCACCGGTTTGGAACCGGACATGTGTGCGTAGTGTTTCGAAAGGGAAAACCAGCGGTCAGGTCCAAGAAGTGTTGCCGGGATTCCCAAACCGAGACTGAGCAACTGCGCGACCGTATGCCGCCAACCTGAGTCATGGGTGAACGTCGGTTGCAACCAGTAGAGCCACGGATCGTCCTCCATATACGCATGGACATGCAGTCCGGCCGCACGTGCCCAGGTACGGATTTTTGGATCAAACACAATCTGCACGTGGTGGGGGTCCATCTTGCGTTCATTGAGCGGCACAAGTCCTACGAAAACCCCGCCTTTTCGCAGGCGCGAGCAAACGACATCAAGAAACTCGATGGGCTTTTGCAGATGCTCCAAAACGTGGCTGCACAGGATCACATCGTAATCGCGCTGGAGCAGGGGATGTTGCTCCCATGTAGCAATCTCGATGGTTTGCAAATCCGCTCCGTGTTGCCCGCGTGACTTCAACATTTCCTGTACTGCGGCAACATTGAGCGGATCAATCTCCACGCCGAACAGACGGGAGGAGGGAGGGCAGTAGCGGTAAAAAGTTCCCGCGCCAAAGCCGTAGTCGAACACGTCCTTGTTCCCGAGCGAGATCCCCGCTTTTTTCAGCACGTGCAAAGCCATGAGCACTTTGGCCATGCGCATGTAGGCAGCGTGATGAATGGCTCCCTGTCGACCGCGGTAGCAGTCGAGAAAGTCCGATTGATCTGCTTGGGGAATAATGGATTCGCTCACTTGGTTTGGTCTAAATCCTGGTTGGCCCCCGGTCGCGGCGCTTCATACGCTTCGGGCATCAACTGGCGTGCGAGGCGATCAATGCCCTCCCGCGCAAATTCGCTGGGCGGATAAAGTTTTCGCGCTTTGAGATACCAGGCAAGTCCGCCGCCGATCTCGCGTTTCTCCTCAAAGGTCTGGGCGACACGCAGTGCATGCACAAAATCCGCCGCTTCAGTTGTGAGCGTGGCCCGCATCTGGTTCAGCTTGTTGTCTTCGGGAAATTGGTGGAACACGCGTTCGACGTTTTCCCAGGCCCCGGCATAGTCGCCACGTTTGGAAATTTCCGTGGACCGAATGATGGCACCCTCGATGACCTCCATGTTTTTCAGCACGCCCGCGAGCTGTTCCTGCCGTACGGGATAGAGCGCCGATGCCGCGATGAACCGCACTTTATCATCGAAGATCTGACGGTAGTTCTTCTGGCTGATGAGCCGTTCCATGTCCGCCAGCGCCTGTTGCTGCACATCGGCCTGTTGAAAAATCGCACCGCTAACGTCGGCGAGTGCGGGGTTGCGCGGCCAGATTTCTGTGGCGGCGCGGAGTTCAGTTTCGAGGATCGTTTTGTCTCCGCTCACCGCCGCGTTACGGGCTTTGGCGAGATGCATTGAGCTTACCGTGCGTGCGGTTTCGATGGCTGCGAGTGGTTTCGAGGAGTCGAAATCCTTGGCCACGGCGCTCATCTCTTTCACGAGCCTGTCGGCAAGCCCGTAGTCCTTCACGTCCAGCGCGGAAATGAGCTGATTACTTTTTTGGGAAAAATCGAGGGCCTTGCGTTTTTCTTCACGCGGCAGCGTGCGCAGTTCGGGAAGGTATTCGCCGATGACAAAAGCCTCCGCCAGACGTTTGGTCGCGCTTTGCAGTTCGTTTTTCCCGACCAAAAAAAGGTAGGCTTCCACACCCTCACGGGCGTCGCGAATCGCTTCATTGGCCATCGAGTCCAACGTCCCGACCGTGGGCGGAACACCGGTGCTTTTGGCAAAAAGATCCTTTGCATCGGTTCCCACTTCGAGCTTCGTGTTGCCGTCGCTGAATACCGCCCGGTAAAAGCGCGTGGCAATCAGCACATGTTGAAATCTGCGCTGAAGAAAAAACTGCATGATCAGCGCCTGAAACTCGATTTTGGTCTGGAATTGGCTCAGCTCGCGTTTGATCTGATTCGCTTTAACCAGTGCCAGCACCTCGGCGAGGCGCGTGGCGTAGGGTCCCACGGTGAGGTCGCGCTTGAGTTGTTGTTGTTTTTCCCATTCGCCCACCGCGTCTTTATTGGAGGGAGGCGCTTCCATCTGGTTTCCTTGACCGGCAAGTTTTGCATTCCATTCCAGAACTTTTCGTTCCTGCTCAAGTGCTGCATTGGCCTCGACCAGTCGTGCGCTGGCGTCCTGAGACCGCCAGGCGCTGTACACGGCATCGGCCAGGGCATCGCAAAGCCGGGCGTCGATTTCAAAACCCGATGCGGTGGGCAAAAGCCTGAACGCCTCATCAATGGATTTATTGTTCACCCGGGTCGGCGCAAGTTTGTCGAGGATCGCGCGAAGGATATCGCGGTACTTCTTGTCCTGCACACCGGTTTCCTCTGCGGCGTTCAGGTATTTTTCAAAGCGCGATTCAAAGATGCGCTGGTTGGTGATGTTCCAGCGCAACCCGTCCCACGAGAGAATTTCGCTGGAGGGATCCAGAACGGGGACGTCTTTTCCCAGAAACGAGGGCTGCCCCTGAGCTGCTGAACTGGTCTTGGCCGGCGGTGCGGACGCAACCGGGGCGGTGTCGGGAACCTGCGCGCTGCAAAGCATAGGCCAAGTTGCCAGGAGGATGTGGGCCAGCCGTCTCATACTTTTTGCATGTCGCGCACTATGAGAACGCCGCGGTCATCGACTTCAACCCGCATGGTGAACTTCTGGCCCTTTTGGATGTTCCGGTCAGTAAAATCGGCAGGGATCAAAAGGGGTAGCACTTCGGTTCCCGCGCCCGATTCCACTTCCACAGCGTACAGCCCGCCCGTTGCGGGAGCCCAGGCTATGCGACTGCCCACCGTGGCCGTAACTTTGTACGTGTTACCGCGCAAACTGCTCGCATCCTGCAGGAAGCCGGGCACGTCAAGCGGAGTCAGGGTGCGGTAGGGATCGCCCACACGTTGTGACATCCACCAACCGCCTCCCAGTGCGGCTGCAACAAGGAGAAAGGTGAGCACCATCCCCAAGGGAGATCCGGTGGAACTGGCGCGTCGTGGCATAGATTCGTAATTGGGTGGTCGGGATAAACACCCGCTGGTAATGCGAGTATCGTGGATTTTTCTTAAAACTCCAGCGGCGCAGGAGGTTCAATTTTGATGGGGTTTTCCTCAACGGGTTGCTGTTCCAGCGCTCCGACCCGCTCCGCGCGAACGACTGAGGGTTCAGACGTCGCCGCCGCAGGTGCAGGTGTTGTTCCAGTAGTGGCTGGCAGCGCGAGTAGCCCGGGGTCCACGGGTTCGGCAAGGACCACAGCGACTTGCTCGGAGTTGTAGGGATCCGAGCCGAGCACCGTCGGCCCCTGCATGATCACCGGCAGAAAATTCGAGAGATTGGACATGACCTGCGCTTTCGCCGTCTGGCCCGATGTCGTCACCTCGCTCACGGCCCCAGGATCAGCCTGCGGTATGGAGGCCATCATCGTGCCGTCGCCGTGAATGGAGCAGGGGAAGCGCGGAAGCTGCTGATCCGTGCCCCATTCGAAGTACTTGGTGGACTGCGGATTCAGTGCTCCGGTTGCGGGATCGGGCATCGATTCAAAACAACGATCCGTTGCGAGGCCTCCGCTTTTGAGACAGATCTCCATGCGCTTCAAGGTTCGTGGTTGCGGTATTTCCTTCGGAGGATAGGACGAAAAACTGGAGTTCATAATATCCACCCAGATCGGCAGTGCGATTTGATTGCTGAATGCGCCGTGGTAAATCGGCGTACGCGGTTTGTCGAATCCAGCCCAGACGCCGCAGGTAATCGCACTCGAATAGCCCACGAACCACGCGTCGGTGAAATTGTAGGCGGTCCCCGTTTTCCCGGCCACAGGGAACTTTTTAAGTCCGTATTTTGTAAACGCTTTGTCCGCCGTTCCAATTTCCAGGGATTCCGCGAGGCATGCGTGGACTTCGTAAGCCGTGGACTCTTTCATGGTCCGCACCGTTTGAGGTTTCGCTTCGAAAATGACACGACCATCGGTTTGCTCGATCCGTTGAATTAGAAACGGTTCCGCGGGGCGGACGCCGTTTTGCGCAAATGCGGAAAATGCCATCGTCATGTCCATGAGTGTCACCTCGCTGCTACCAAGATAGGTGGCAGGGTAACGGCGAAGTTCGGATTGAATACCTGCGGTTTTGGCGAACTTCAGCACCGTATCAATGCCAGCCTCCATGCCGAGCCGAACCGTCGCGGCATTTTTGCTGTTCACCAGGGCTTTGCGCGCCGGGATTTGCCCCTCGTACTTGTTGTCCGCACTTTCCGGCCCCCATTCGCCGAGAATTCCCGTGTAGCCGCCGATCATCACCTGGCGGTTGTCGATGATCGAATCGTCCACGAGCGTGCCGGGAAACATTCCTTTTTCGAAGGCGGCAGCAAACACAAGCGGCGTAAATGCGGTGCCGGCAGGACGGGCGGTGAGCTGTGCCCGGTCGTACTGGCTGTGCGTGAAATCCCTGCCGCTTACGAGAGAAAGAATGGCACCTGTTGCATTTTCGATGATGACCACGGCTCCCTGCAAATATTGCGGGTCGGGCAGTTTGGGCATCTGTTTATCGTTGGAATTTTCCCGCGAAGCTTTTCTCCATTGTTTAAACAACTGATCAAACTCTGCAAATGTCTGGTGATCGAATCCCTCGCGTGTTTCCACCTCGGCAAGTCGCAGGCGCATGCTCTCCTCCGTGAGCTTTTGCAGCGTGGAATCAATGGTGGTGTAAATCCGGTAGCCTCCGCCCATAAGCTTCTCCTCGCCGATCAGGCGTTCGGTTTGCTTTTCCACCAGCGACATCGCGTAGCTTTGTCCAACAACGGACCGCCGGTTTTTTACAGCGAGGTTTTCCGCAATGGCCGCATCCCGTTGCTCAATCGTGATGGCCTTGATTTCCACCATGCGGCCGAGCACGAAGTTTCGGGATTCGATGCATGTGGCTCGATTGTTCCAAGGCGACAGGCCGTTCGGATTTTTTAATAAGCCCGCGAGCGTGGCGCTTTCAGAAAGTGTCAACTGGCTGGCGGGTTTTCCAAAGTACCCCTGGGCGGCAACTTCGACTCCGGAAAAGCTCGCCCCGAAAAAGACGCGGTTCAGATACAACTCGAGAATGCGCTGTTTCGAAGTGCGTTTCTCGATTTCCCAGGCAAGGAAGATCTCCATGAATTTCCGGTCATAACTCTTGTCGAACATCTCAAACGTATTGCGAGCCAACTGCTGCGTAATGGTGCTCCCGCCCTGAGCTTTCCGGCTGGCCTGAAGGTTTTTCACAAACGCCCGCGCCGTGCCTATGTAATCCACACCTTTGTGTTCGTAGAAACGGTTGTCCTCGGCAGCGATGACCGCCTTGATAAGATGCGGCGGCAGATCTTTGATCGATACAGTTTCGCGGTTGCGAACAAAAAATTTGCCGAGAATTGCCCCCTCGCGGTCGTACGCGACTGTGGCTGTTTCCATTTCGTTCAGCTTGGTGAAATCAAATGCCCGGGCGCGCACGCCGTAGCGCTGATCGAGAAAAATCCAGCCGCCGATTCCCGCAACCCCGAGAACGAGAGCGAACAATGTCAGCAGAATGAACCAAGCCCTGCGGTAGAAGGGCTTGGGCGCTGGAAGGTAATCTGAAAATTCCCACATGCGGGCGCACAACGTAGCGCAATCAGGCTTCTTGCGAAGAAAAAAAACAGCCCTCGTAAAAAACGAAAAAAAGAGGAAGCCCGAAGACTTCCCCTTTTTAAGTTTAAACTAAGTTCGACTTAGTGCTTTCGCTTAGAAAGCGACCATCAAACCGCCGTTGAATACGACCTCGTATTCGCGGCCGTTGCGGATGCGGCGAACGCCAGCAGCGTCAACTCCGGAATTGAAGTCTTCCAACGAAGCGTCGAGGTAGTAGTAGGTTGCGCCGGCTGTTGCTGTCCATGTGCCGAATTTCTCGGGGATGAACGAGAGAGCCACTGCCGCCTGGATTCCGCCCGAAGCGAAGCCCAACCCGTCAGCTTGTGCGTAGAAGTTGTTGGAACCAAAGCCCACCACGAACGGGAAGCTGATGGTCAGAGGACCAAAAGCTGGAAGCGCCGGGGCGATTGCCAACTCATAGTACACACCCTTGTCCACGCCACTGCCTGCCTTGTTTTCCAACTCGAACAACACCTGCACGGTGGGTTTCAAGCTGAATGCGCCAAGCCATTCGCTGTCGTCAATCGCCAGCTTCAGGTTGATGCCTTCAAACGTCGCAAACGCGTCGCTCGGGCTCAAGAAAGCGTAGTAGCTCGGTGTGAACGTGAAATACTTCGCGAACGTGAAAGCCACGCCTGCGGTGAAGTCGAATTCATACCAGCCACCCGTGGTGCTGCTGCTGACGCCACTTGCATTGCCGTTATCGGTGCGACGCGAGTGGAAGCTGTTCCAGATGCCCAAATTCAGGCTGATCTGATTCAGGAAACCTTCGCCCTCATAGAGTTTGAAGTAGATGTCAGCGTAAGGCTGGATAATGCCGCTCTGGTTTTCAAAAACCAAACCGCGCGAGACGTACTGGCTGACAATGTTGACACCGAGGTCACCACTGATCCAGGACTCCTTGCACTCTTCGACTAATTCCTTGGACTCTTTAACGCTTTTGCCACTGCCCACACCAGCGAATGCCATCGTAGGAACGACGACTGCTGCTGCGAGTACCGTGAGAATACTTTTTTTAA
>Ga0105048_10005470_pt1 | contig 20536 bp, 20 predicted proteins | sample MAT05_FD_78382 | JGI IMG/M metagenome (GOLD analysis project Ga0105048, IMG submission 78382) | Freshwater microbial communities from Lake Fryxell liftoff mats and glacier meltwater in Antarctica - MAT-05 | ecosystem: Environmental > Aquatic > Freshwater > Ice > Liftoff microbial mat | place...
AGCTCAATGGCTTCCTTATCCATATCATCCATAAACTTGTAAATAAGGCCAATGGTGATCTGTTCTATCTGTGCCTTGGGGTCGGGCAGTTTACCTACGAGTATATCACGGCAGTCGTCAATTCTTTTTTTTGTTGCGGTATCTAACATAATTTTTTACTAAGCAGCAAACTGCTCCAGTTTTACATAATCTTTAATGTACAGCGGAATTACTTCCCTGTATTTATTGTCCACTTCTTTAAACTGCTGAATGGTAAGCGTTGGATTGGTTTGCAGGGCGTGAAAATCTTTGGCTTCAATGATCCTGCGGATGTCCTGGTCCACAATATAGGCTTTAAAGAAGTACTTGAGTGCCCGTACATTCACATCTTCCTCTGGCGGATAGATGGAAATAAATTTATCAAATTCTTCTTCCAGCAATTCGTCTTTCGATTTGAATTTGGGAATGATGCCGAAAACTTTTTCAACTACTTCACGTATGGAAGTCTTACGGTCGATCATGGCAGCCTTGCGCAGGTTTTCGAGATTGAAATAATTATCGGGGTTATCAAAAATGGCATGTTGAATATGGCTGGCCACCTGTTCCCAGTCGCCGAGTTGCACATGCTTTTTAATGACATCATCGGCCTGGATACGGTTTTCAAATTTCTTAAACAGTTCCCGGTCAATCTTCATGCCTTGCAGGCCTATTTGCTCTTCTTTTAATAGATACAGCGGGTCAGGAATATGGCTGGTATATTTATCTATGTCAATTCCGCCTTCACTTCCCTGGCCTTCACCAGATTTTGGTTTGGGGAGATTCAGTTTTTGGTCGTAGTCGAATTTTTCTTCAAAGTATTCGCAGTTGGCAAAAAAGTCGAAGAGTTTATACAGTTCCTTTTCGTGTTGAACGGTTTCTTCTTCGCCCAGTTCGTTTTTATGTTTGTATTCAAATGTATTTTTTCGTGTTCCCCTTCCTTTTATCTGTACAAAATCGGCCGGACTAAAGATGGGCCGCATCATACAAAGGTTCAACAGGTCGGGACAATCATAACCGGTTGTCATCATGCCAACGGTTACACAAATTCTTGACTTGCAAGATTTGTAGCCCTCCAGCCAGGCTGTTTTTCCGCTGAGTGTGTTGTTGGTAAAGTTGATCGTCATTTGCTGGGCATCGCCAACCTGCGAAGTAACCTGCACTGCAAAATCGGAATTGTATTTACCGGGATATAATGCGTCGGCAAATTCATTTAATATTTCGGTGAGCTTGCGGGCATGGTTCTGGCTTACGGCAAAAATAATGGTCTTACCTATTTCATTTGTTATCGGGTCCCGTAGGGCATTGTTCAAAAAGGTTTCGCAGAAAACACGGTTGGTTTTATCGGAGAAGAATTTCTTTTCAAAATCACGGGATACAAAGGTTTCGGTGGCTTCGCCTTCTTCTGTAGTAATGGCAACTGCATATCCTTCATCTGAAAGTAGTTGCGTGGTTATTTCGGTTCGGGCATCAATAACATAAGGGTTAATCAAAAAGCCGTCTTTTACACCATCTAATAATGAATATCTAAAAGTAGGGTCGCCGCCTTCGCAGCCGAAAGTAGTATAAGTGTCCCTCAACATGCGGCGTTCAATTTCCCTGGGGTCGTTTTCTGAAACTTTGTTGATGTCAACAGCTTTCAGGTAGTCTTTTGGTGTGGCGGTTAACCCTAATTTATAACCATGAAAATATTCAAACACCGCCCGTGCATTACCGGAAATGGAACGGTGAGACTCGTCGGAAACAATCAGGTCGAAATCGGTTGGAGAAAAATCGTAACGGTATTTATTATCAAACATCAATGACTGAATGGTAGTAACCACCACATCAGCTTTGCGCCAGTCACTTTTATGTTCTTTATAGATGAAAGTACTGTAATCGGGTTTCAGGTTATTTGTAAATGCCTTCCATGCCTGGTCTTCCAGTTCAAGCCGGTCAACCAAAAACAAAACCCGCCTGGCGTTTTGAGTTCTTAGGAATAAGCGGATTACTGCAGCCGAGGTTAATGTTTTGCCGGTGCCGGTTGCCATTTCAAACAGAAAACGATCTTTGCCTTTGCTTACTGCTTTTTGTAAATGCTGAATGGCACTTAACTGGTAATGCCGGAGAAAACGCAGTCCGTTTGTCCAGATAAAATCTTTACTTGCTTCAATGCTGCCATTCCATCCGGGTCTTTGGGCATAGTCTGGCATTTGAACAGCAACTATATAGTCGGGAGCAATTGGTTCATTAGCCAAGGCGGCCCGGTCCGGATTCCAATCTTTTATGGCTCCGATCTCATCTGGTGATGGAAATTTAAGAATGGTTTTGGGATTGCCCCTTTTTAAATCCCATAAATAATGAACTACACCATTCGAAAGTATAATAAACCTGGCACCAACAGTTGTGGCGTATTTACGAGCCTGCTCCTTTGCAACCATAGGGTGCAGGCTTTCCTTTTTTGCTTCCAGCACACAATAAGGTTTATTGTTACTGTCAACCAATAAAAAATCTATGGAGCCATTCTTTGTTTTTTCGTAATCATCTCCCCAGGCATCTATTTCCTGCTGGGTGATTTTAATGTGGTTTTCAAGCAGGATGTTTGCGGACCCTTCATCATCATCAAAAAACCGCCAGCCTGCTTCAGCAAGCAGTCGGTTTATTTTGATCCGGGCATGGGCTTCATTTTTCATATTTCAGTTTGACATTTAGCAGTGCACAACTTTATAAGCTACATAATTGAGTTGCTTATTGATGATGTCAAGGGCCAGTTGTTCAGGGTTTTGGTTGGGCAATGTTATGATCAGTGTTCGGTAATTAGTTTGCCGTCCATTACAATAATGTTCAAAATACGAATTAATTTAATGGTTATGTAGTGAATAATTAAAATTGTTTTATAAATATTTCGCCGCAACGTACTGCCTCCTCTCTGGCGTAAGTATTCCACAATATCACCTCTGTCTATTAATTCAGCCGGATTGTATCTAGAATTAAAATTACAATTGCTCGATTATTTGCAGTTCAGACCTAAAAGTGGTCAAACAGACATTTAAATAAAACACAACTTATTGGAAAATTGGGGCCTCAAATTCTTCGTCTGCTTTTTTAAGAAGCTCTTTAATAATTTGCCTTCGTCTTTACTCTCGCTTTTGTCAGGCGAATTAAACAGGTGTTTCAATTAATATTGAAGGCAAAGTTTTACATAGCCGCACAGTGGGATTTGTCGTTGGTCCGGAACTAAAGCTAAACATAACCGTCCGGTCCAGACCTAAGCTGAAATGAGCAAACTGGAGGGCATGTATTAAAATCTCGCCAAGACTTCTTTGCGATGTCTAGTTAGGGGTTAGTGCTTCACTTCTGTATGGGTATGTCTAAGAGTAAGCAGGTATTAATGATGTTATTTTTATTCCATAGGCAATTGTATTTTAATCCTAAACAAATAGCAGTCATCACTATTAATAGAATCTTTACTAATGAAATTTGTTTTGCTTGTGCCACGAATAAATCTTTTTATTTTGCTTCTAAATTATTGAACTGACTTGTAACGTTAATTTGAAAGCTTTTTGTAATGGTGTTCTTTCCTGTTGAATCCGATACATCCATCATTATAGGTTGCATGTGAAAAAGTATTTCCAGTAGAAATAAAAGTGCGCCAGTTTCCACTACCGGCATAGCAAAGAATGTCAGTAAGTCCATCGCCATTAAGGTCCAACGTATAGATTTTTACAAAAGCCGCCGGTCCTGTATATGACCCACTCCAACCAGAATTATTAAAGGTTCGTCCGGTAGAAATTCCAACTTGCCATCTGCCTAACCTGTAACCTGCAGTATCAGTTTTGCCGTCACCATTGAAGTCTTCAATGAATTTATTAAATGCAGTATTAAAGGGCCCCTGCCAAAATGAATTTACAAAGCTTTATTCTGTAGTTAGTGAAACATGCCATTGTCCATTGAAAGCATGACCGGCCATGTCCATTAATCCATTTCCGTCAAAATCTCCAATTACATTATTTGTTGGCCCTCCCGAGTGACCGCTCCAGATATCCGTACCGGCTTTATTAAATGCCGGGATTGTTGGTTGTTGTTTCCAGCTAAAATTAACTGGTTTTAAATAACTACTATTGTCAGTTCCAAATTCTTTTATTCCTGCCAGTTTGGATGAGGCTGTGTCGCTAGTATATGAAAAATCATACCTTCTGAAAAGAATATTGTGATCGAAAGAAACAATGCTTTTTAGTCTTTTAGTAAGTTTAATCCTGGCTCCATTTTGATACTTACTGATTGAATCTGGCCTGCTCTTATATTGAAAAACAACTTTTGCATAGGGCAATAAATTTTTAGCAGCATTTCCGGTACATAGAATTTCCGATGGATAGTTCTCATTATTATTTGCATTTTTAATATACTTTATTTCAAGCTAATTACCATTTCGATCCGAAATTTTATTCAAAAGCCATGCCGTTGTAAGCGGTGTTGCGTTTTTTTCTATTCTGTTAACTGGAGTAAATCCAAATTCCAGAATTAAACTATCTTTAGTGAATACACGGAAGCTATCGGCATAATAACGAGGATCATTAAGTTCTACTATTTTTCCACTGCATAAACTAATATTTTCGAGAAGGATTTCTGCTCATTATGAAAAGAGCCCTGAGGGGTGTTGTTTGCTGTTGTAGCATTATAAAAATAACAGTCAGCTACACCAGGATAATTAATATTTGTACTGTAGTTAAAAGTAGCCATCATGCGTTCTCAATTAAAAGCATATCGGCCAGCATTGGGATCATTTATTCTTCCATCAGTAAAGCCATCCTGTTCTAGCGTAGCGGGAATCCTTGTTATTGCCTGGAAAAATCCATTTATTGAAAATCCATTTCCGCAAAAGCTGTTGGGGCTTTGGCTGATATAAACCAACGAAAGGCCAGGTTGGATGAATGTGCCCTTAGGAGTTGAAATATTTATGCTTGCAACAGATTGACCATTTTCGCCAACACTTGCCTGAACATTAGTATAGCCAACTAGTTGTGTTTGATTATAAGCCGCAATACTCAGGTTTAGTAAAAGGAGGATTTAAAAAAACTTTTTCATTTGAATTTCTTTAATACAATTTACTAAAAACATAACACTTTTTGTGTATTGAGCAAAATATTCATAATTTCTTAATATTTTTTAGACTAAGGATGTACTTACGGAGTAATTGCGGAGGGATTAAAAACGATTGGGAGGAATTGGGGAATACGACTTTAAGAAACTTTTTGAGGATTGTATTTATACTTTTTTAGGGTGTTACTTTTCTCTAATATTTCTGAAAGTTTATAATAAACTCTTCCGCCAATCCTGTGATCAACAATTAGCCCCTGCTTGGTCCAGGATGTCAAAGTGGTCTTTGATATATTTGGCTCGAATATCTTGCAAGCTTTCGCAGGTGAAAGGAGCTTCTCTTCCTTTTCTCCAAATAATTGAGATAACATATCCTTTAGCATTGGCCGTAATAAGTCGACCAGCTCCTCGGGCGTTATTGTATTTAATATGATTTGATTACCTGCCACGTTGTATTATTAATTTTTCTCTTTTTTCTTTATCCCTTTTTTGCTTATATACCACCAATACTATTATAATAACAATTCCACCAGCAACTAATAACATCGTTCTATTAATATTGCTTGTGGGTTGTGCCATCTGACCTGCCAGGACAGGTATTGTAGCTTCAAGATTCGGTAATTGCGGTACTGGTGGTGGCGAAATAACAGGCAACTCCTGGGCATGGCGTAGCGCATTAAGATAATCTACCTTTTCTGATAGCAGTGATTTTATAACTTCCATAATTGTACAGTTTGATTGGTGAATAAAGTATAGCCGTAACGTATTAAATTTTTTGCCACCAGTCCATTAATTACCGTTTCGCCTGAGTGGATATCCCAATTAAAGCCCCTATCAATAAGCAGCTTTGCTGAGATATAAAACTTTGATTGATATAAAGCAAAGAGTTCATCCAAAGTATCATCATTTCTAACCAGAATTAGTTGATGAGCCCTTTTCCTACCAGCCTCAGCGGCAGCAATACGCTTATTTTCATCATAGCATTCATCACTGCAATAATGGGTGTTACCGTTTTTGTAAGGTGGAATAAGCTTTCCACACCCGGCCCTGGCGCAAAATCTAAAAAAATGATCGTCCATTGTTTTAAGTTTTATAAATGCAAATTTATCAATGTAATCTTTCAAAACCAACGCCAGTATTGGATTTCAGACAAATTAGTACACTACCGTACGAGGTGCTCGTACGGTACCGTACGAGCACTTCGTACGGTATTTCTATAAAACCAATAGCCACTAGGTATTTCTTGATATATCGAATATTAGCCACCAATAATTCATGACGGTAATAAACTTATCCTTTAATTTCGTTTTAGGCTAAAGTGCATAAACACATCCGGCAAATGCATAAATTACATTACTTGCATTTTTAAATACTAACATGAGAGTCATTGCTTCCCGCCAACCGATTTAAATATATACTATGCAATAAAGGCCATAAATTAATTTCATTTAAGCAATTAGTAAACCATATACTTTGATATAATTTTATGGTAATTGACATAAAATGCCGGCAATTGCCGGCATTTTATAGCTAATGCTATATAAAGTTGAAACTATCTAATTCAATCACTTTTCGATTTTCCACTCGACCAATATTTAAATTTTAAGAGAAGGCACTATACCATGTAGCTCTTATTATCATTGTATTAATAAATTGAAGTTGTTTGGTTCAAAAATGCACATAACTTTTGGCCCTTTGTCTTAAAAGTTGAAAATACTTTCAGATATATTTTTGCCAGTTTTCTCAAAATTTGTGCAAATACCTGTCGAAATTGTAAACACCCAGTCCATTTAGTTAAATTTAGGCTCTCACATATTCAACAGTCAAAACATAAATTAAGAGAGCATTTGTTTTAAAAAACAAATCGATCCTTGTTTTTTAAAACAATTTTTCGTCTCAATTTGTCAAAATCAACAGAAATGTTTCACAAATCCGCCTTACTATGGTAGTGTTAAATTCACGAAATATTTTTTCCTATTTCAAAAATAATTCCTTCAACTTTGCCATTAAATAAATCTCCTTGTGTCTAAAAACGAGTTAGCCGAATATCATCTTGAAGTTATGAACCTGCAGGAGTTTGGAAATTCGTTAATTCAATCCGGCCAAATAACACGTGAGCAATGCAAAAAAATTTATGATTGCCTAAAAAAGATTTTGATTAAAGCAGAATTCAAGCCTTTTCTTCTAAAGGAAACAAATTCTGGTACAAATACATCAGCCTATTATAAAAATTATGTTTCAGCTGAAAGACGTTACAATTCAAGTCATATTCCAGATGTTTATTCATTTAAAGGAGATTTTTACATTTTAGCAAGGCCATATAATATTTCATCAGAAATCTTTGAATCAACTGATTTTCCAATTCTTTTCAACTTGAAATTATTGGAAATCGAATCGACCGGTTTGCAAATAAGTGAATTCTTAAATTTTCAATTATATGACAATTTCTTAGGCGATAAAGTGCAGTTTGGAACTTTTCTTTTGTATTCCTGTATAAAGAACAATGATATTTCTATTACGACTGAAATTATTACCGCTATTCAATTATGGATACAAATAAATATCCCGGATGCTGATGTCGAACTAATTTATAAACTAAACGATTTTGAAGAGGAAGCGGTGGATGCCGATGGGGTTTTGGATGATGCTAAAATAAATTCGACTAAAAAGCTCGAAGATTTTAAAATTGAAGGTCATTTCTCGGATGAAGAAATTTCCAAATTCTTTTCTTTTCTATACGAGGAAATATCCTGCAAAGAAAAACCGTTTTTGGAAAAGGAAGACGTTGAAGATATTTTTAAGAATGGATTCGTTATTCCCGCAAATCTCCCGAAAAAACGACATAAGTTAAATTACAATTTGACTTCTCCAAAAAAGATTATTGACTATGCCATTCACTTTTTTTATATTAATCACAGCAAATCTTTACAAGATAAAAACGATTTTCTTCGGTTCTTTGGAAATTATATTACAGACTACGCAGATGCGATAAAATCAAAAGAAAAATTAAAAGCACTAGGGTCAAATATCAGTGGAAATAGAAGCCCAAGATCAAGAATTGAATGGAGAAAATATTTACCGGAGCGGTTTCATGACAAATATTATTAGTCATCTTTAATGCAAAATGCTGCGAGAGGAATGGGCAAATGTCGAACCATTTATTGGATGACTTGAAGAAATTTGTGGAAGCAATAAACTATTAGGAGGCTGAAATGCGGCCCTTGTAAGGAATAAGGGGTGTAAGCTTCCCCATCAAATCATTTTGTTTCCCCTAATACATTTGCAAAAGATAAATAATTGATACTACCCTATTTCCAGGCTTGGTCAGGATCCTTAAGATAGCCGATCGCTTACTTATTATTTGAAAGCTTATTACTTTGTTCAGTTATAGAGTCCTTGTCGGAAGTGTCTTTTTTACGCAGATACTTTTCAAATACGCGACGTGAAAGCACTTTCAATGTGCGGTTTACATCTTCAGGGTAATTGCCGGCTTCCGTGTAACACTTAATTATGTTACTATCTTTTATGTAATAAAGTTTCCCAACAGACCACTCCGTTATTGTATCTTGTTGTGTGACCTTTCTAAAACTCTTGATCCTCTCCGGATTCATTGGTTGTATATGCCGCCCTTTGGAATCTTCATTGCAAGGCACCTGTTCGTAATGATCGTTCGCCCAATACACGCATACGGTATTTACGGATTTTTCGTACTGCCAGATAAAATACATTCCCCCAAAAAGAATTGCTATAATCAAACCAATTGCTGCAACAATTTTTAATTTACGGGTTTGTGAATTGCGTTTCCGTTTCTTTTCGGAGAGCTTGTTAGTGTCTTCAGTGAGAGTAGCCGGAATTTTGTTCTTCCCATCTAGCGAAAGATTTTTTGGAACTAAAATGGATACACTTGAAAGTCCTTTTTTTATCTCCAACACATTAGCCTCTGCGGTCTCAGTTTCAGATTGGTTTTCATTACTATCCTTTACAGGGGTAAGGGGCTCATTCGTGGTTCCTAATGTCGTTTGCGCAAAGGCCAACGGCCTGGGATTAAAATCAATTAACCAAGCCAACAATTCCACAATAACCAGGGACGGAATTCTTATTTTTCTTTTAATAAGGCTGCGTAATGGTCGGAATTTATCAGCATGATGTCTCTCAATAACATAATCGAAACTTCTCCCTGCTGGCGGTACGCCGAAAAATGCTCTTAAAATGTCTTCTTCTGTTTCACCCTTTTTAATTCTTTCATTATAAACATTAAGACATTCCTGCCTGATGTTAGCAGTAGTTGGATGCATTAGCAATCCAGAAAGCCGGTTAGAATTCCTTCTTTCTTCATACTCTTTTAAAACCAGGTTACTATAATCTATAAATAGGAGTGGCATTTTATACTATATCATTCAAGATATACAATAAATACAATAAATGGAATTAGCGGCTAAAAATACAGCATAACCTGAATAGCCTTATTATGGTAAACCGGAATGATTGGAATGATTGGAATTACCGGAATCGTTTGCAAACCAGGCATTTAACCAATCATAAGTTTGCATTGTGATCATCTGGCGAGATGTACAGCAAGCCAATTGATCTGCTGAGTGCAGAGATCGCAGCAAGGTTAACCAGCATGGGAAGTTGTTAACCAAGCTACGATCAACGCTCTTCCTTCCCAACGTAAGAAGCGCTTCTTACAAACACAGTCTCTGCCGGGCTTGCAACCCGACATGGGTAATTTTTTCTAAACAATTTAAAACATCAAACAATGATAAACATTATCATCTGGTTTGCGTCATTCTTATGCCCAAACCCAAATCATACGCCTGCCAACCATGGCGATTGTAAAAAAATCCATGTTACCTGCAATCCTACCAATGGTTTTGATACCGGCGGAGAAACAGGAGGCAACCCTCCACCACCACCTCCGCCGCCACCACCATTTGGGGGTTAGTCCGTAAAAAGAAAAAGGCAGGTATTACTCTGCCTTTTTCTATATTTAAGAAAAATTGAATTTCTTGAAATCAGTAAACACTTTAATATTCACTACAATTTTTATTGTTTTTTTTGCACTCAGCAGCAAATCACAAAACAGTCCGGCTAAGTACAGCAACTTTGATAGAGGCTCGTATTATTTCTATTACGGCAAAAAGGATTCAGCTTTCCTGATGTATAGCATGTATGTTAACAATCCGGATGATACGCTTAAAAAAGGAATGGCATACAGGTATATGGGCGATATTCAGTGGGCTATGGGAGATCTTCACGGCGCCCAGGAAAGCGCAACCGGAGTTCTTCAAACTTTGGATACGCTTGATGAAAAGCACTATATGGAACTTGGGTACACCTTTAACTTATTAGGGGATGTGAGTCTCAACATGAAACGATACGATGAAGCTATTGACATGTACAATAAGGCAATTCGTTTTTTTAAGGGTTCTGACTTTATGTTGGAAGTGATGAATGGAAAAGCGACAGCATTTCAAAAAAAAGGAGAATATAAAGCAGCTATTGCTGTTTATGATTCCATACTTTCACTAAAACCTGCCAATCAAAAACTCGTAGCCCGAATTATAGATAACAAAGCCCGGACGAAATGGTTACAGGATCCTCCTTATCCGGTTTTACCTGAATTCTGGTCAGCATTAAAGATCCGTGTCGATAGCCAATATAAAGCAGGTTTAAATGCCAGCTATGCCCATCTCTCTGACTATTACGTAAACCTTAAACCAGATTCAGCATTGTGGTATGCACAAAAAATGTTTGAACAGGCAAAGGAAAATCAAAGCCCCGACGATATCCTGGAAGCTATTGATAAGCTGATCAGGCTGAACGGCTCCCCGCTTGTAAAGGGACACTGGTATAATGAATTTAAAAAATTAAACGACAGCCTTCAATTATCAAGAGATACCACAAGGAACCGTTTCGCATTAATTAGATACGATGTTCAAAAAAGTAAGGCCGACAATCTTGTATTACAACAACATATCACAAAGCAGCGGCTGCTCACGTATGGGGTGATTGTGCTTGCAGCTGTTATCATTATTTGGCTGTCGCTATGGTATAGTAAACGCAGAAAAAGAATCAAACAAGAGTCGGAAAATGCGATACGGAATTCAAAATTAAAAACTTCTCAAAAAGTACATGATGTTGTGGCAAACGGTCTTTACGGGATCATGAACGAGCTGGAACACAGTAAAGCAATTGACAGGGAGCCATTGATTAATAAGATTGAAGTATTGTATGAAAAGTCACGGAATATCTCTTACGAGGATATTGGTTCCGGTAAAAGTATAGATTATGACAACCAGGTTCATCAATTACTAACGTCTTTCGCTAATGACCAAACCAAAGTGATCGTAGTGGGTAATCAACCTACGTATTGGAATAGGATCAGCGCTTCTCAAAAACATGAACTTCAATTGGTCCTGAATGAGCTAATGATCAATATGAAGAAACATAGCCACGCTAAAAATGTAGTGATCGTATTCAAACAGGAGGATAACAAAGGTTTTATTAATTACAAAGATGACGGAGTGGGATTTGATTCCGGCTCTGAATTTGGGAATGGCCTGAATAATACGGTTAGCCGTATTAAATCATTAAACGGGGACGTTAATTTTGGAAAAAGTGAGAAAGCAGGCGTATTCATTGCGATCAGCTTTCCGCTGGAATCCAGTAAAACATTATGATCGATAAAGTTATTATAGCCGAAGACCAGGAAATTGCAAACCTCTCTGTTCAAAAGACCATGGAGGAACTGCACATCCCTGAAGTTGATTATGTATATTATTGCGATGATGCGTTGAATAAAATACAGGCGGCGAAGCAAAAAGGCCAGCCTTATGAGCTATTGATCACCGATCTTTATTTTGAGGAGGATGGAACTTTCCAAAAAATCGGTGGCGGATTTGAACTGATCCGTTCAGTTCGTGCAGTTCAGCCAGAGATCATGATCCTTATTTTATCCGCAGAACATCGTCCTGCCACTATTGACATGTTGTTTACAAATTATGCAATAGATGGGTATGTACGTAAAGCCCGGCATGATGCCCGGGAATTAAAGTCGGCTCTTGAATCATTGTCAAAAGGCCAGCGATACTACCCCCGGGCATTAGCTCAACTTGTAAAACAAACCAATACCCACGAGTTTACAGAATTCGATATCAATATTATCCGCTTATTATCCCAAGGATACCAGCAAAATGAAATACCGGATTATCTCAAACAGCATAAGATCAAACCCTCCAGCTTAAGTACTATTGAAAAACGCCTGAACCAGATTCGGGAAGAACTCGGATTTTCAAAGAATGAACAATTGGTGCTGTTTTGTAAGGAAGCGGGAATATTGTAAAGGAAGGAGGATAGCTATAACCTTTCCAGCTTCTATAATTATTTTATAAATTTTAAGTCTGGTTTAAAATGGCCATTACGGTTTGCCGTAAGAAAAAGAAAAGTGTGATTGTTAGTTTTGAAACAATGGATACTCCGATCATTCAAAACTAATCGCTATGCTCACTGCATTAAAACAACAAAAATTACTGGGTTCTCTTAAGGCCTACCGTAAAGACTTTTTAGATAGCAGTCTAAAAGAGTTAGATGAATCCGGTACCAGGATAATGATAAATCGCTTTCTTTCAGATGTGCTCGGCTATAAGCAAATAGAAGAAATAAAGACAGAGTACATGATCAAAGGCACTTATGCGGATTATGTGATCCAGGTAAACAATTCAAGGCATTTCCTGGTGGAAGTAAAAGCCCTCTCCTTTCAATTATCTGAAAAGCATTTGCGGCAAACGGTCAATTACGGTGCTAATGAAGGTATTGAATATGCTTTGCTAACCAATGGTCGAAATTTTGAGTTCTATAAGATCATATTTGCACAACCTATATCATCCCACTTAATATTTGCTTTAGATCTCAGCGATGCTGCTGGTTTAAAAAATGCCGCAAGCCAATTACAACATCTCCATAAAGAAAGCGTAGTTAAAAATTCTTTTAAACCACTTTGGAATAAATGTGAAGCAACTGACCCTTACAATATTGCAGGAATTTTATGTTCTGATGCAGTGTTGAAGTGTATAAAAAAGATGATCAAGGTAAGGCACAATGAAAAATGTGCCGATGAAATAATCCTGTCTGCAGTACAAAAGGTTGTGGCTGATAAGATGGATCCGATGTTGATAAAACCGTTTAAGATGACGAAAGTAAGAGTTAAGAAGGAGAAGAAGGTTTTAAATCAACTTCCAGTAGAGTCGTCAGTTATCTCGTAATAATAACTTAATCAAAAACTGCTAACCGAAACTACATCAATTAATCCAACAGCAAAATATAATTATAAATATGGTAGAACAACCAACAAAAGAACTGACCTCAAAACTGGACAATAAAAATAATCGTTGTTGAATTTTAAATCTAAAAAACATATAACATGCAAAGTATCAAGGCAATTAAACCGGGACCAAAACCTAAGAAAGAAGATGGTGACCTGGATAAGAGAAGAAGAGTTACACCTGAAAAGAAACCTCAATACCCTCCTTTAAAACCTCACAAGCATAGGCCTAAAGATTAAGTGACTAAGCATACGCATTATGAACAGATTGTTTCGCCGATGTGAGTATTTCCAAACTCTTTCGAATGCTGATTGATGGCTTGTGTGCGACAAGCGGCATAGTACTGTTATACAGCAGGTAGTATAATTGCCACACTACTAGTTTTAAATTACCTTAATAAAATCAGCAGTAAGTTTCTGGTTCCCCCTAGTCTCCGACAAGGGGGAGGAGATAAATATTTTAAGTACTTACATTTGGAAAGGGATATCAATGGCGACGAAAAATAAATCTAAAGAAGATTAAATTTGGCAATATTTTTTTGGAAGATGTTAAAGTAATCGATGCAGGTAATGCTATGCGCCACTCCTGTTAAGACAAACAGTTTTTGGAAAGATTTGACAGTGTAGAGATAGACAATAAAACAAAAAAGATAATTTTCTGATGAAAGACCTATTTTTTTTCTTTTCGATTATTTCGTTTTTAAGCTGCATTCATTCAGAAAGTAAGAATTATGAAAGATTTAAAACCTCAGAAACATCTGTAAGTAACGTAAATTCAGAAGAAGAAAATCAAACAGGTTATAAAGTAATTGGTATAAAAGACGGCGATACTTTTGTGCTGCTTATAGAAGGTAAAGAGCAAGTAGTTAGATTAGCACACATTGATTGCCCTGAAAAAAAACAGCCATTTGGAACCAAGGCAAAACAGTTTGCATCAGATCTATGTTTCGGAAAATACGTAACCCTTATTACTAACAATAAGTACGACAGAAATAAACGGCTGATCGCTGAAATACTTTTACCTGATGGCAGAAACATAAATAAGGAATTGGTTAAAAATGGATTAGCATGGCATTTCAAAAAATACTCTACCAATGATGAATACGCAAAAATAGAAATTGAAACCAGGATTAATAAAATCGGGCTTTGGAGTGACCCAAATCCCATTGCCCCCTGGAATTGGAGAAAACACTAAAAGTTATATCTTAAATGCAAAAATTTCTCCTTTTAGTTGTTATAAGTCTGCTGGGTTGCAGCAGTAATGACACGGTCTATCTCTGCAATGGCCCCAGCTCAAAAGTTTACCATAAAACAAGTCATTGCCAAGGACTGAGAAGATGTACTACTGATATTGAAACTACCCATATTGCTAAAGCAAAAGCAAAGCATAGACGGGAATGCAGGTATTGCTATTAGTATTCAATAAACCGACATCCGATTAAAACCAACTTAAAATAACTGTCTACTGTTCCTCTATTTAATTGCCCAGTTTATGTGTTTACCGCTTGAGTGCTAATTAAAATTGATATACTTAGGCGTAATAGATTCAATTACTTCTTTTGCACAGGCATAAAGTAAAATGGATACTATCAGTATAACTATGGATTGCAGAATAGCTCCTGACATATCATCTTCGGTAGCAAATGATTGCCTGAATCCGGGGACGGTCCTTATGGCAATGAAACATAGTAATCCGAAAAGACACTCAGTTAATACAATAACCAAAATGAATTGACTGAATTTGATAAAAAGATTTCGGTAAAAGCCATCACCGTAATTATGAAATGTTTTTACCGTCTGCATTACAGCATCAATATCTGCAAAACTAATGACCATTGCAGAGAACAATATAACAGCAGCCGTCAATAGTTTTGAATTTTCCATCCCTGCATAAGGAAGCTTTAAAATTTTCAGATACCGCAAAACAGCGATGGTGCTGAGTAAAAATATCAATGTCTGTAATACCAGCAGCAGCACAGGCATTAGATCATAAACGCTTAGAATCGACTTCATACTGTATTTTTTTATTTATTAAACTAATATCCCAATAAGCGAGGTTGTTGAAATTGGAAGACAGCTCGCCATAGTTAAGATCGGGGCTGGTTGTTTCCCACATAAAATATTTTTTATCACCGATAGTAATACTTACCCCCAGTTGATTTACGGGTTCAGTAAAATTTACTGCTATAATTGCGTGCTTATAATAATTGCTGGTAAGCAAGGCTACGTTATAATTATAATGCCTGAAGACCTCGTATAATAGCAATGACCGCGTATCGCAGTCTCCTTTAAGGTCAGATAGAAATTCAACAGGAGAGCGCACACCAAAAAGTTCATAGCCAATGCAACAATCCGTTGTACAGTTCGCCAGGAAATTTCGGGTAAAATTATCACTGTAATTTTCATCGCATCCTTTGTCTAAAACAAGAAAATATGGTTGCGATTGAATGGCAGATACCAACACCTGGCTGAATGCAACTTCATCTAATTTATTGGCAGCCTTTATAGAATCAAAAGTCTTATACAGGTAATTCAGCCTGGAAGAATCATAGTCCAGCATCGTTTTGTATACGACACTCATACCCTGGTAAAAATTCCTGCTCATCTCGCTATGCATGGCTATGGCATTGCGCAAGGCAGCAACGGATATACTTATGCTCCCTTCGTACGACTTGCCTGCATAGTCCTGCCATTTCAGAAAATGAGTAATCAGGCTGTCTGCTGATGCAGTAGCAGAATCTCCGACGGGAGTTGATTGACGCACAGCCCTGGTTGTTTTCACAGAACTGGCCCTCTCTTTTTTCTTTATATAATTTTTCTCCGGATTGGATATTGATCGCACAGCCGTAATAATTAAAAGCAGTAACAGCCCTGCTCCAACAACAGACAAAAGCCTGCCAACGGAAGAAAAAATCGCCTTCCCGTAATAAAGCAGTAATCCGAAGCCTAGCAGCAGCAGACAAAAAATAAAAGAATGTGGCGATATAAACAAGATGCCCAGCAATGCAATTATCCATGTAAACATCCCGCAACCAATATCACTGTAGCTATGATTGCTGCTGAACGATGTTGCTTTTCTCTGTTCAGGTCCACCGGGTTTAGGTAATTGAATCCAATGCCCCCAATAAACACTGCAATCGGGATGATAATATTCTTTTCGGATATAGCTAAAACCACTTTCTTCTTTTCGTTCTATTTTACCGGTTTCGCCAAAGCATTCTGTTACTGTTTCTTCCACTTCTTCGTATGTAAGCTTCGGACTAAAACCATATACTTGCCCAGTTAAAGTACCATAGCTGATGCTCTCATGCTTCGTGATACCCTGTAACTTTATATTTTTTATCCTGATCTCATTCAACGAAAGTTCAAAATATTCCCTACCCTGTTCCCCGTTTACTTCACAGCGAATGGGCTGTGGAATAGGCATGTTAAAGATATCTGATTCTTTGAAAGCTCTGAGATAATCCAATGGGATTCCCTGTACCGGGAATATATTTTGTTCGCTGATCGTTATCAGCGCTTCAGTCGGGTTGATCTTATAATCCAACACGGTATTATAACTGGCGGCCAGTTGCTCTTCACAATCAGCCCAATATTTTACTGTAATTTCACCCCTTATGTATATTCTCGTTTCAGTAACAACCGTTTTAGTTTTTGAATAGCTTTTTTTATTTACCTCTTTTATTTCATCTTTTGCAGCTTCTTGCTCCGTCTGGGTCTTTTTCCATCTTTCCTGTTCCAATCTGTATTCATCATATTCATGTCTAAGTATTTCATTGCTTAATATCTCATTTGCCTCATTGATCAACTTGAACTTTTCTTCTGCTTCGTGGTCTCCCACATTTTTATCGGGATGGTATAGTTTTGCCAGCCGCCGGTAAGCCGCACGGATATCTTCTTTGGAAGCTGTTAAAGCAACTTCTAAAATCTGGTAATAATCTTCTCTATAATCCATTGTCAGGCTTGGGCATAACGTTCATGAAAATCATCAGTCGATTTACAAACCGGTGGCTTTTTAAGCAAAGTATTGAAAGGAGGGTCTTCGTATTTTGAATAGAACTCTAGCTTTAAATCATATGCGGCCAGAAATATCTCCGAGTATTTTTGAGTAAACGCTTTGTAAGCCCTTTCGATCATCTTTTTTTCCTGGGCATTTTTTCCTTTGAAATATTCTTCATCAGATGAAATGGAATAAATTAGGAATACCGGTGCTAAAAAAAGGAGCATAATTGCCAGACTGATCATCCATGCACCCGGATATTTACTGGAAATTATTTTTATGCGGTAAATAAAATAGGCCCCCTGTTCAATGCGGAATGCAGAAATAGCAGATAGGTCTTTTTTCTTATGATCAATCAATGCTACTTGTTGATCGATCTGAGAAATATCAGCATCAAATCCGCGACTTACATTTAAGGTAACGTACTTGTTTTTCTCATTCGCAAGTTTAGCAAGATCATGATTAAATAACTGGTCTATTTTAAGACCGTGTTCTTTTATCAAGTCCGCTTTATGGTTTTCTATGTCCGTCTCAATGGCATCCCGGTATAAAAATGCTTCGATGGGCTTGGAGATGATAAACCCTATAAACATTACGAAACCAAGCCTGGTGATATTGGAAAAGTTTAGCAGCTTTCTCTGTCTTGCATCCTTGGTAAAAGTGTTTACAATAAAAATGAACAGTAGAACAAACAGCGTTGATAAAAACAGTGACAATAATATTTCCACGATTACTATATGAAATAATAATTCAATAGCGTACACGATTGAAATAAAAGAGATGACGGCGATGAGCAGAATAATGACGGAAGACAAATAAAATTTAAATAGTACAGTACCACCAGCCTTTTGCATAAGGTCATATTCTCCGCCCAGGAGTTTAATAAAACCTCTTGGTTTTATCATCCATGAAAATTTATTGTGCCGGCTCATACAACAGAATTTGTATCTGTTACATAGTTCTCCGGATTAGCAGCTACATCCTGCATTTTTTTATCCTTCCAGCTTTTAATTGCCTGTTCACTGATATCACTCTGCGATTGTAGTATCTGGATCTTTTCTTTCAACAAGCGAATCACTTCATGTTGTACAACCTTATCTCTTTCATGCCCTTCCTTATCACCTTGATAAAAATTATACTGCACTTCAATTCCTCTCTCGGCCTTAATGAGTTCCTTAATATTTTCTTCCATATAATCGTAAGGGCCTTTTATCAGCATTAGTTTAAAAAAGATAGGCGTTAATTCAAGCGCCAGGAACAGTAAGGTAATGAACAACGATATAACCCAGCCCGCAATTTCATGTGCAAGCTTAATGCGTTCTAATAAGCCATCCAGCCCCGCTGCTACTTTTTCACTGGCATTCAATGCTGTTTCCCGTCTTTTTTCGATAGCATCTTTTTCCTTTTTTATTCTAATGTAGTCTGAGTTAGTTTTATCTATTGCAATTTCCCCTGCTATCTTATTCATCTGTGCTTCGATTGCAAAAGCACGGGGACCTTTTGTAACAATTCTTACTTCTTCAATGTATTGCTTCTCCAGGTCAGCATGCCTTGCAATTTTTGCCTGCAGATCAGCTTCAAACTTTACTATCTCCTTATCTTTTTTTGCTAATTCAGAATTAAACAGGCTATCCGTTTTTGCCTTGTAAATCTGCTGCTGCTCCATTTGTTTTTCATGCAGCTTCACATCAATTTCGGTCTTGAACATTCTTATCTCCACCGGCTTCGATATCGTCAAAGCAATGATGGTTCCCATTATGATCCGAGGAAGGGCGCTTTTAAACTCTTTACCTGTAATATCTTCTGTGCCGTCACCTTTGCCGGTACTTGTTACAATAAAACGATCAATATTAAAAATGATCAATCCCCAGAAAGTTCCGAAAATAATAGACTTTATCATGGTGCCGATATGCACAGCATCATAAGAGCTGGCGATGTCGGCAGCAGTTTTAAAAGAGTCTATTGCATTACCACGAGGTTCAAAAATGGTATAAAAGGCAAATCCGCCTGCGATACCTGCCATAAGCCCGGTAGCTATAATGATCCCACCCAGGCATAGGTACTTCATCTGGTCGCCATAAGTACTTCTTTCCAGGATATAACGGTCGGCACCTGCAGCTTTCCATAAAAGCCGCATGACCCTGCCTGCTTTAGGTGTCTGATAAAAATCACGTTGATGCATAACTAATTGTTTAAGGATAATTAAAGGGTTGAATGTTGATATTGAAGCGATCTATCGTTTTAATAAAACTATTTCTTTGTTTTATGTTAACAGGCTTGATTGCTACCTTGTTTCTGATATTTGATATAAGTGGAGCAAGCACTTCTAATTTATTCAATGGCCGGAAACTATTTATAAGTTGGGCTGTAGTGGTCTTATCGAGATCCACGGCACGCATTGTAAGATTTACCGTAGTTTTTCTCCAAAAATTCGCAGCTTTAAGTGTGATCTCCTTTTGACCTTTGGGTATAGAAAGGACCAAAGCATTTTGTGTTTCATAATGTCTTCGTTTGAGCGGAATAAATCTTATAAACCAGCCATTTTTTATTTCCCACACAATAAACAATACAGGTTTATCTTTTACAAATACATTGAGATAGCTGAGGTTTATAACCCGAGGCTTTTTAAAACAAAACAATAGTTTTAAAATTCTGACTGCGACCATAGAATCAATTAATTATCATTAACAATTTGTAGCCTGATATTTAAGCCTCGAATTACAGGTTAGAGCATATCGCACGTAATGTATCCAATGAACTCAATAGATGATTACTGTTTCCCGTATTGGGAAGCTGATTTTTTTAGGGTAGCAGATATATGATTGTGTGATACAGTTAGGATATGCTGAAACAAATGCAGCTGGACACTTCAAATATAAAGATATTTTAGATATTAAACGATGTTTTCAGATCGCTTGAAAAAGCGTTAAAGCACCTTTGGAATAAAGTTTATTGCCCCGCTTTGGAGAAATTAATTTCTATATTATTCACAGTAATTAATTGTAGAGTCTCAAGATGACAAAGAAATATATCACCTAGTCGTAAATATTCTTTTCATATTCCTTGATGGTTTCCCGTAAAATTTTACAGTACACAACAGATACTTTTGATCACACTAAAAT